>MDTB01082684.1_pt1 | contig 19287 bp, 18 predicted proteins | sample 811161 | NCBI WGS metagenome assembly MDTB01 (sample SAMN05326650, study PRJNA326480) | marine metagenome | isolation source: seawater | place: Mediterranean Sea | collected 2009
AGAAGATATTTTAGAGCAAATTATTACAACATTACCAGCTCCAAAAGGAGAAAGTTCTGCAGATCTAAAATGTTTATTGGTTGATAGTTGGTATGATACATATCTAGGTGTAGTGATTTTAGTGAGAGTAATTGATGGTAAACTTTCAAAGCACATGAAAATAAAAATGATGTCTACTAGTCAAGAATATATTATTGAAAAAGTTGGGGTTTTTACACCAAAACCAGTTGACATAAATGAATTAAAAACAGGTGAAATTGGATTTATTACTACAGGAATTAAAGTTTTGTCTGAAACAAAAGTTGGAGACACAATTTGTGATGCTTCAAAACCCTTAAAAAATGCATTACCCGGATTTAAACCAAGTAAACCAGTCGTATTCTGTGGGTTATTTCCAGTAGATAGTTCTGAATTTCAAAAATTGAAAGATGGTTTAGCTAAACTACAATTGAATGATGCAAGTTTTTCGTTTGAACCTGAGTCATCTTCTGCTTTGGGATTAGGCTTTAGATGTGGATTTTTAGGTCTGCTTCATTTGGAAATTGTAACAGAAAGATTAGAGAGAGAATTTGATGTTAATTTATTAACTACTACACCTGGTGTTGTTTATAAAGTTCATCTTAATAGAGGAACTATAATTGATCTCCAAAATCCATCAAGTTTACCTGATCCTACTTCAATAAAATATATCGAAGAACCATGGATAAAATCAACAATCATTACTCCTGACCAATATTTAGGTTCAATTATAAAAATGTGTCAGGATAAAAGAGGAATTCAAACTAATTTAAGTTATTCAGGTAACAGAGCCGTTATAAATTATGAGTTACCATTGAATGAAGTTGTTTTTGATTTTAATGATAGATTAAAATCTATGACTAGTGGATATGCTAGTTTTGACTATGAAATCATTGAACATAGAGAAGGTGATTTAGTAAAACTTGGTATTTTGGTCAACGGAGAACCTGTTGATGCTTTAGCAATGATGATACATAAAGATTTTGCCCAAAAAACTGGGAGGGAGGTTTGTGAAAAATTAAAAGATTTAATACCTCGACATAACTTTATGATTCCAGTTCAAGCTGCAATAGGAGGTAAAATTATTGCAAGAGAAACAATTAAAGGTTTTAAAAAAGATGTTCTGACTAAAATTCACGGCGGCGGAGCAACAGATAGAAAAAGAAAACTTTTAGAAAAACAGAAAAAAGGAAAAGCTAGATCAAAACAATTTGGTAGAGTTGAGATACCCCAAGAAGCATTTATAGGTGTTTTAAAAATTGCTAAAGACTAATTATTCTCTCTATTTGATTTAGGTTTTTTTTATTAAGTTTTATTTTAAATGGGAAATTTATATCGTTATTATTCGGAGTAGTTTTAATTCTATAGTAATTTAAATTTAAGACTTTACTTATTCTTTTACATTTTTGATTTGGATGATCAGAAGGTATTATCTCTATTATTTTTGTATTAGGTCTACAAAATATAATATTTGTAAATGCAGCACCATGTGCACCGATTACTAATGACGAACTATTAAAAAGTTTAATTTGATTTTTAAAAGATAACTGTTCTGGTTTGTAGGTTTTAATTTTTTTTCTTAATACTAGTTTAGTGATTTCTTCAAGATTTTCTATCTGACAGTGATTAAAACTTGAGTTAGATCTGTCTAAAAAAATTCTTTTATTATTATTTTCAGTTGTACTTTTTAGAAAAGTTTTTCTATTTTCATCCATAATCCATTTCGGTAACTTATTTAGATTATATTGTATATAACCTTTCTCATACCAAGGGTGGTCAACTGTATAAATCTCATCAGCATGTATATGATTATAAATTTTACTATCTAGAATTTTATCATCCTTTATTCCTAAAATTTTTAAGATTTCAATTTGCCATCCTTTTGGATTAGTTAAGTAATAATAATCAATATCTTTTAATTTTTTTTTATTAATTAAAAGGTGTATCTTAGGAATTATATCAAAAATAAAATGAAAATAATTATTACCACTTCCCCCTTGACTCAAATTAAAAACTTTTCCTTTTATTTTTTTTAAAAATGAGGGTGTGCCAATTTTTACAACTGAGTTAAATTTTGACTCCTTAAGATTTCCGTTTATTTGTTGAAATGAAATATGTGGTAAAATTAGATTATCTTTAATAATAGCAACATTTTCATTATTATCTGTGTAAATCCTTGCATTTTGAATTCTATAAATATTATAGTATTTATTCTTGGGAGATTTGTATTTGTTATTTCTAATTTTTTCTTTTTTAATTAAATTATCAACATTCTTTGGCAACAAAACATTACCATAAATACACTTAAAAAATAATTGAACTAAATTTTTATAATATAATTTTATTTTTTTTTTAATCATGTATTGTCAAATATTAGTATTAAATGAAGCATATAGTCAAATGGGGCATTGTTGGTCTAGGTAATATAGCATTTGAGTTTGCAAAAGCATTTCATAATGCAGATAATGCTGAATTAATAGCTATTGCAAGCAAAACAGATACCAAAATTACTAAATTTAAAAATGAATTTAAATTAAAAGAAGAAAATATTCATAATGATTACGAAAGTATTTTAGATAACAAAAATATTGACATTTTATATATTTCGCTACCAAATAATCTTCATTTTGAATGGGTATTTAAAGCAATTGAAAAAAAAAAAAATATTTTGGTAGAAAAGCCTGCATTTGTTTCAATAAAGGAAGCTGAAAATATTTTTCATCATAAAAATTTTAAGAACACTTTTTTTAGTGAAGGGTTTATGTATATGCATCATCCACAAATATCAGAAGCTACAAAAATCATAAAAGACGGCAAGATTGGAAGATTAATTGAAATGAAAACACATTTTGGAATGAATTTAATTTATAAAAAAAATTTTCTTGGATTTAAAACAAAAAAAATTGACAAAAATAAAAGAATTTTTAATAAAAAATTAGGTGGGGGCGTAATCTTTGATCTTGGTTGTTACACTACTTCTATAAGTTTGTTAATTGCTTCATTGATTGAAAATCTTGATATATCAAACTTCAAAATTGAAAATATAAAAACAGATCACCTTGAGTCTGATGTTGATGTATCTAGTTCTGCAAAAATTAATTTTGAAAACAGATTTCACTCTTATATTACAGCTTCTTTTACCGAAAATATTGGTGGCCACACTTCTATACTTGGTGAAAATGGCATAATTAATCTTGAAAATAGTTGGAAGTCAGAAAAAAATATTTTGAGAGTTTCTGGAAAATTTAATGAAGAAAAAATATATCAAACTAAAAAAAATATATATAGTTTAGAGATTGAAAATATTAGTAAAGATATTATTGAAAACAAAACTGAGTCAAGTTTTCCAGGACCAAGTAAAAAACATATTTTCTTAAACAATAAATTAATTAATGAGTGGATTAGTGAATAATAGTAAAATTATAGATTGTATAACATTTTTTGATAATACTTTAATGTTCAATCTTAGATTTAATATTTTAAAAAATTATGTAGATTTTTTTATAATTTGCGAGTCTGAATACGATCATAGAAATAAAAAAAAAAAATTAAATTTTGATTTAAATTTTCTAAACAATGAAAAAGTTAAATATTTCGTATTAAAAAAACCTTTTCCGAGCGGATTAGATATTTGGAAAAATCAAGCAATACAAAGAGAATTTTTGTTAGAAAGTGCTAAATCAATTGCTCAGGATGAGGATTATATTTTTTTTTCAGATCCAGATGAGATACCAGATCCTAAGTTATTAATTAATTTTGAATTAAGAAAGAAATATGGAATTTTCTCTCAAAAATGTTTTAATTTTAAATTTAATCTTTTTAATCCCCACGAAACTCCTTGGGAGGGAACGAGGGTTTGTAAATCTAAAAATTTAAAATCTATAGACTTCATGAGACAAAAAGTTAGGTCAAAAAATTTAGATTATAACTTTTTTAGATTTGATAAGGAAAAAAGTATAGAGATAATTAATAAAGGAGGATGGCATTTTAATAATATATTAGAGCCTGAGGAAATATCGCTAAAGTTAAGAACATTTGCACATTCAGAATTTAGCGCAAAAAAATTTTCAGATGTGGAAATAATCAAATCAAAAATAAAAAAAGGAGTAGATTTATTTCAAAGAGGTCATAAATATAAGCAAGTAAACTTAGATAATACTTTTCCTGAATATCTTTTATTTAATTATGATAGATATAAAAACTATATACTAGAGTGAAATTAAGGAGAGGTGGCCGAGCGGTTGAAGGCGCACGCTTGGAAAGCGTGTATAGGGGAAACTCTATCATGGGTTCGAATCCCATTCTCTCCGCCATAATGGAGTAAATAATTGATTCTATTGAATTAAAAATTATAAACAAATTTAATTTATGAAAAAATATTTATTTAAAAAATATACTAAAAAAAGTGGTTCACTTATCCCATTTTCTTTAAAAAAAGAAATTCCATTTAAAACAAAAAGAATTTTTATAATTTATGGCAACAAAGGTTTTGTTAGAGGAAATCATGCACATTACAAATGTAAACAATTTTTAGTTCCAATATTTGGATCAATGGAAATCGAATATGAAAATAAAAAAGGAAAATATAAGATAGATATAGATTATAAAAAAAAAAGAGGAATTTTATTAAAACCAAAAACTTGGTGTAGGATAAAGTTTAAAACAAAAAAATGTATAATGATGGTATTTTGTGATAGAGAATATGAATTTTCAGATTATATTGAAGATTATAAAAATTTCTTAAAAGTTATAAAAAAAAAATGAATTTATTAATTACAGGTTGTTGTGGCCATATAGGTTCATATTTAGCTGAAAACATTTATAAAATTAAAAAGATAAAAAAAACTTATGTAGTTGATAATTTGGACTCGAATAAGATTACATCAATAATTAATTCTAAAAAAAAAAATAATCTGAAATTCTTGATGAGAGATTTAAGAAATAGTAACAGTTTGAAAGACCTCAAAAAAATTGATTATGTGATTCATTTAGCTTCAATGACTAACGCTGAAAAGAGTTTTGGAAAAAAAGATTTGATGTATGAAAATAATATTCAATGTTTAAAGACAATAATTCGTTTTTGTAAACGTACAAAAGCTAAACTAATACACATCTCGTCAACCAGTGTTTACGGAAAACAGGTAAAAATAGTTGATGAAAATTGTGAGGAAAAATATTTGAAACCTCAATCCCCATACGCAGATATTAAGCTTATAGAGGAAAAATTACTAAAAAAAGAAAAAAAAAAATATAGTTTATAATACATTTCGTTTTGGAACTATTTCTGGAGTATCAAAAGGCATAAGATTTCACACAGCAGTTAATAAGTTTTGTCTAAATGCGGCACTGAATGAAAATATTAACGTTTACAAAACTGCTTTAAATCAATACAGGCCATACTTATCCTTAAGGGATGCTTTTAAAGTATTTAAATTTTCTATAGAAAATAATTTTTTCAAAAATGATATTTACAACGCTTTGTCAGGTAATTTTACAGTTAAACAAATTTTAAAAATGATAAAAAAATACAAAAAACAAATCAAAATAGGATTTGTAAGTTCACCAATAATGAACCAGTTATCTTACCATGTGAGCAAGCAAAAAATTAAAGATGCAGGATTAAATCTAAATTCAAGTGTGGAAACTGACATTAAAGACACAATATATCTTTTTAAGAATATTTAAATGATTTGCAAAATTACAAAGAAAAAAATTAAACCATTTATGTCATTTGGAAAAATGCCAATTGCAAATGGTTTTTTAAAAAAAAGTAAATTTAAAAAAGAGTATTTTTTCAAGATGGAAGTTGGTTTTTCAAAAACGGTATCATTATTTCAATTAAACAATCATCCTAAACCAAATATGATGTTCAATGATAATTATCCATTTTTTACTGGTAGTTCAAAAGGTATGAAAGATCATTTTAAGAAATATTCAAACTGGATTAAAAAAAGATATTTAGGGGATAGCAATAATAAAAATAAAAAAAACTTGATAGAAATAGGTTCTAATGATGGAACTTTTTTGAGTAATTTTAGAAATTATTCTCTTAACTTATTAGGCATTGAGCCATCAAATAACGTAGCAAAAATATCAAAAAAAAAAGGTATTAAAACTAAAAATATTTTTTTTACGTACAAAAATATAAAAAAATTAAAATATTTAAATAAAAAGACAGATATTATTTGTGCTGCAAATGTAATTTGTCATATACCCAATTTAAATGATTTAATTAAAGGTGTTGATTTTTTATTAAATAAAAAAGGCTTATTTATTTTTGAGGAACCTTATCTAGGTTCAATGTATAAAAAAACATCATACGATCAAATTTATGATGAACATATTTACATATTTTCTGCAAATTCTATAAAAAAAATATTTCAACTTCATGGTTTTGATCTAATAGATGTAATTCCGCAAACTACCCATGGTGGATCAATGAGGTATGTAATTGGAAGAGCAGGAGAATATAAAATAAAAAAAAGTGTTTTAAAGTGTATATTAGAGGAAAAGAGAAAAAATATAGATTCATTAAAAGGTTGTATTAATTTTAAAAGAAAATGCGAAGCATCAAAAAAAAAACTTAAAAAGAAAATAAGTGATATCTTAAAAAGAGGAAAAAATATTGCCGGATATGCTGCAACTTCAAAAAGTACGACAATATTAAATTATTGTGGGATAAATAATAATCATATAGATTTCATATGTGATACCACCCCTAATAAGATTAACACTTATAGTCCAGGAACACATATACCCATTGTGTCTGTGGATTACTATAGAAAAAATATCCCAGACTATACTTTTCTATTCGCTTGGAACCATAAAAAAGAAATTTATATTAAAGAAAAAAAAATTTTGAAAAAAACTAATTGGTTTGCACATGTTAAAATTTAGATGATAAAATTTTGGTCTTATAAACGTGAATTGAATAAATATAGAAAAAATATTTATTCGAATATTTTTAAATCTATAAATAGTGGCCAAATTTTTTTTGGGGATCAAATTAATAGATTAGAAAAAAATTTCACTAAAAAGTATAAGTCAAAGTATGGAGTTGCTGTTGGCAGTGGTACAGATGCTATACTAATTGCATTAAAATCCTTAAAGATTAAAAAGAATGATGAAATTATTACAGCAGCAAATACAGCAATACCAACCATTTCAGCAATAAGGAGTGTTGGAGCTATACCTAAATTAGTTGATATCGGAGAAGATTATTTGATAGATGTATCAAAAATCAAAAAAGTAATCACAAAAAAAACTAAAGCTATTATTCCTGTTCATTTATATGGACAAAGTTGTGATATGGATGAGATTATAAAAATTTCAAAAAATTATAAATTAAAAATTATAGAGGATTGTGCGCAATCTCAAGGAGCAAAATATAGAAATAAATTCTGTGGCACCATCGGTGATATAGGTTGCTTTTCTTTCTATCCAACAAAAATACTGGGTGGTTATGGGGATGGAGGCCTTGTTTTAACAAACAAGGTTGAGTTATACCATAAGATGAAGAGAATTAGATTCTATGGGATAGAAACTTTAAACAAAAAAAACAAGTTTATTAATCAATATTTTGCAAATGAGGAAGGTGTAAATTCTCGAATTGATGAGATTCAATCTGGAATACTCAACTTTAAATTATCAATTGTTGAAAGATTTATAAAAAGAAGAAGAGATATAGCAAATTTATATTTTAAATATTTAAAGACTTCAAATTTAAAATTACCAAATGAAAATAAGTATAACTTTCATGTTTATCATTTGTTTACTGTTTATCATCCTCAACGAGAAAAAATAATTAGTAAACTTAAAAAGCAATCAATAGAAACTAGAATTATATATCAATATCCAATTCATAAAATGACAGCTTATAAAAAATTTTTTAAAAATAAAAAAAATTTAAAAAATTCTGTAATAAAATCTAAAGGACTATTTTGTCTTCCGCTTTATCCAGAAATGACTAATAGTGAAGTTAAAAAGGTTTGTATAACTATCAAAAAGATAATGAAAAGTCTTAATTTGTAATATTCAAATAATTTTTTTAATTTCTTCGAATGATTTTCCTCTCTGATCTTTTTCTGATAAAATAGGTTTATTAATACCCCAATTTATATTTAATTCTGGATCATTCCACTTTAATGTTGTTTCGGACAGTTCATGTCTATAATTTGTACACCTGTAATAAAGTGTACATGTTTTTGATAAACAAGCAAAACCATGAGCAAAACCTTGAGGAATAAAAATTGAAAAATTAGAATTCTGTTTCATCTTGACTGAAAAATGTTTTCCAAATGTTTTTGATTTTTTCCTTAGATCAACCACAACATCTAAAATTTCACCTTGAACAACAGTAATAAACTTTGCTTGTGCATTTTTTCTCTGAAAATGAAGACCTCTAATTGTGTTTTTTTTAGAATGTGATAAACAGTCGAAAATTAATTCTTTATTCAAAAATTTTTTTTTAAAAATTTCTTTAAAAAATCCTCTTTGATCTTCATATATTGGTGATTTGAGAATTATTAAATCTTTAAATTTTGTTTTTTTAATCAACATGCTTTTATCCTATATATAGATCTACAAAAAAGCCAACTTTCAAGTCTTAATAAACTTTAAAGAAATGACATTTAAAAGTACTAATTTTGATAAATTATTTATTTTATTAGATTTAAATAATAAACAATTGTTTAAAAAAATGCTATAAATAGTCTTTTATTATCAATAAAATGACAAACAATAAATCTTATCAAGCAGATTCTATTAAAGTTCTTAAAGGTCTTGAGGCTGTAAGAAAAAGACCTGGAATGTACATTGGTGACACAGATGATGGAACTGGTTTACATCATATGGTTTACGAAGTTGTCGATAATTCTATCGATGAAGCTTTAGCGGGTTACTGTGATAATATTTCTGTAAAAATAAATTCAGATGGAACTATAACGGTTAAGGACAACGGAAGAGGTATACCAGTTGATGTGCACTCTGGTGAAAAAAAATCAGCTGCAGAGGTAATTATGACTCAGTTACATGCAGGTGGTAAATTTGATCATGATTCTTATAAAGTTTCAGGCGGATTACATGGCGTAGGTGTATCAGTTGTAAATGCTTTATCAGAAAAACTCGAATTAGAAATTAATAGGGATGGAAAAAAATATCTTATAGAATTCAATGATGGTGAAGCTTTAAAGCCACTTAAGGAAATTGGAAAATCTAAAGAAAAAGGAACTAAGATTACTTTCCTTCCCTCAAAAAAGATTTTCTCATCAATAAAATTTAATGGAAATATTTTAATAAAAAGGATGCGTGAGTTAGCATTTTTGAATAAAGGGGTTAAAATTATCTTTACTGATGCTTCTCAAAAAAAAGAAAAAATTCAAGAATTTAAATATGATGGAGGTGTAATTGAATTTGTTGAATATTTAGATCAAAAAAGAGAAAAATTAAAAAATAAAAATGATAATGATTTATTTAAAAAACCTATTTTTATAGAAGGCAAAAAGAATAACGTAGAAATTGAATGCTCATTAAAATGGAATGCTAGCTATTCAGAGGATTTTTTACCATATACAAATAATATTTATCAAAAGGATGGTGGTACCCATGTTTTAGGTTTTAGGAGTGCGCTAACCAGAATAATAAATAAGTATGCTAATGAACATAATCTTTTAAAGAAGAATAAGCTCACTATTTCTGGTGATGATATAAAAGAGGGGTTAACTTGTATTTTATCAACAAAGATTCCTGATCCGAAGTTTTCCTCACAGACAAAAGATAAATTAGTTTCATCTGAAGTTAGAATAATCGTTGAAACAATTATTAATGAAAGATTATCTATTTGGTTTGATCAAAATCCATCAATAGCAAAAATTATACTCTCTAAAATTATTCAAGCTGCACTAGCTAGAGATGTTGCAAGAAAAGCAAGAGAGAATGTTAGAAGGAAAGGTGCTTTAGAGTTAAGTGGATTGCCTGGCAAATTGGCAGATTGTCAAATTGGAAAACAAGAGGGCACTGAATTATTCATTGTTGAGGGTGACTCTGCTGGAGGCTCAGCAAAACAGGGAAGAAATAGATCAAACCAAGCAGTTTTACCTTTAAGAGGAAAAATACTAAATACATATGTCGAAGATAATCAAATAAAAAAAAATGGAAATAAAGATCCTCAAGAACAAAGAACTAAAGCTTTGTCAAAAATGATCTCATCTAATGAAATCGTAACTTTAATAAATGCTTTAGGTTTAGATCCAAAAGTTCAAGAGATAGATCTTAAAGATCTTAGATATGGAAAGATTATTATTATGACGGATGCAGATGTTGATGGATCACATATAAGGGCATTACTTCTAACTTTTTTTAATAATAAACCATTTAACAAATTAATTGAGCATGGACATATCTATTTAGCTCAGCCACCATTATTTAAGATAAACAAAGGTACTAAGGGAATTTATATAAAAGATGAAAAGGAATTAGAGAATTATATTATTACACAAAATAAAAATTTAAAAAAATACAAAAAAGGTTCAAAAGAATATTTAAAAGGAATTGAATTTGAAAAATCTAAAATGAATATTCAACGATTTAAAGGTTTAGGTGAAATGAATCCCGAGGAATTATGGAGCACTACTCTTGATCCTGAAACTAGAAATTTATTACAAGTTCAATATTCTAAAGATTTTAAAAAAGATCAAAGTTTAATACATACCCTTATGGGTAATGATGTTTCACTAAGAAAAGATTTTATAATTGAAAACTCAATTAATGTTCAGAATCTAGATATTTAATATGAAGTTCTTTGAAACTTCAAAATATCATTTTTTTCAAAAATCGACTTATATAAGTTTAAGATGGATTGGTATAATAGGTCAATTAATTTCAATATATTTTGTTTATTTTTTTTTAAAATTTAATTTTAGTTTTATTATTTCTAATTTCATTATTCTTTTTGGTATTTTGAGCAACCTATATCTAATTTTTATATACCAAAAAACCCAACTCTCAGATAGATCAGCGTTTATTTTTTTGGCAATTGATATATTTCAGTTGGGCTCATTACTGTATTTAACAGGTGGAGTCACTAACCCTTTTGTGATTTTTTTAATAATTCCAAGTGTTTTTTCATCATCAAATTTAAATGTCAAAACAAATTTGTTGTTAGTATTTCTTACAATTTTAACAATCGTTTTTTTAACATTTTATTCACAAGATTTACCCTCACCTATAAGTGATCACTTTCATGTAAGTCCTTATTATTTTTATTCAATTCCTATTGCCCTAATAATTGCTTTAATTTTTCTTAACTATTTAGCAATGACTTTTGGAAAACAGTCTAGATTGAGACGAGAAGCTTTGGCGAAGTTAGAAGAGGTAATGGCTACAGAACATGAACTTTTATCTTTAGGAGGCCATGCAGCAGCAGCAGCACATTCTCTTGGTACACCGCTGTCTACTATAAAAATAATTACACAAGATTTACTTAAACAATTTAAAGGAAATATAGAAGTTGAAAAAGATATTGAATTATTATCAAGTCAAGTAGAGAGATGTAATGAAATTCTGAAACGCTTAACTCTTAATCCTGTTGAAGAGGATGATTTTATAGATAAAGATCTTTCTATGAAAGATTATCTAAGTGAAATCATTTCATCCTTTAAAGAGATAAGTAAAAAAAATTTTATTTTTAATTTTGATCAATATTCAAATAATAAAAAAATCACAAAATCTATAGAAATTGTTTATGGCCTTAGAAATTTTATTGGTAATGCAAATAAATTTTCAAAAGAAAATGTTTATATTAATCTTAAGAGTGATAGTGAGTTTACTGAAATAACAATCGAAGACGATGGAAAGGGTTTTCCAAGAGATATTTTATCAAAAATTGGGGAGCCTTATTTGAGATCAAATAATCAAATAGAAAAATCAAAGTCAGGTTTAGGACTTGGCTTATTTATTGGAAAAACACTTTTAGAAAAAAATTTTGCATCAATAAATTGTAGAAATTCAAAGACTAGAAGTGGAGCAGAGGTTGTAATTAAATGGAAAAATACTGATCTTTCAAATATTTAATGAAGTTTTTTTTTAGAATCAAAAAGAGAGCTTAATTGTGAAATCATCACATCACCTAACTCATTCACATCTGTAATTTTAATTGCACGATCGTAATATCTTGAAACATCATGACCAATGCCTATAGCTAAGACTTCAATCTCAGTTTTCTGCTCAATAAATTTTACTATTTTTTTCAGATGTTTCTCTAAAAAATCACCAGAATTTACAGAAAGAGTAGAATCATCTACTGGAGCTCCATCGGAAATTACCATTAATACTTTTCTTTCTTCTTTTCTTTTCTTTAATCTCGAAAAAGCCCAATTAATTGCTTCTCCATCAATATTCTCTTTTAACAATCCCTCTTTTAACATTAGACCAAGATTTGTTTTTGATTGTCTCCAGTGAGTGTCTGCGCTTTTATAAATAATATGTCTTAAATCATTTAATCTTCCTGGAGTTTTAGGTTTTTTATTATTATTCCAAAATTCTCTACTTTTACCACCTTTCCAATTCTTAGTTGTGAAACCTAATATTTCAACCTTTACCGAACATCTCTCAAGAGTTCTTGATAAGATATCAGCACATATTGCCGCTATAGTGATCGGTCTTCCCCTCATTGATCCTGAGTTATCAATTAGTAAAGTTACTACGGTATCTTTAAAATCTAAATCTTTTTCTTTTTTAAAGGATAAAGAGTTATAAGGATCCATTATTATCCTAGGTAATTTTGAGCTATCAAGTAAACCTTCTTCTAAATCAAATTCCCAAGATCTTTTTTGTTTTGCTAACAATTGTCTTTGTAATTTATTTGCAAGTTTTGTGACCACATCTTGAAAACCAATTAATTGTTGGTCCAAAGTTTTTCTTAATTTGTTAGCTTCATCTAAATTTTCTAAATTTTCTGCTTTGATAACTTCATCAAACTGAGTTGTAAAAATTTTATATTCCATATTTAAATCATTAAGATTAGTTTTTTGAATTACCTGTTCCGAATTTTGTTGATCAGAGTCTGTATCTTCTAATTTTTCGTCCAATTTATATTCATCAATCTCATAATCTGTATCTAGACTGGCCTCTGTTTCTTCATCTTTATTTTGATCTTTTTGGTCCTCATTTTCATTGTCTTGATCATCATTAGATGGATTATCTAGAGTTTCATCTTGAGTATTTTCAAGTTTGTCATCATTATTGTCTGTCTGAAAAATATCCATTTCTTCTAATATTCTCGAGAACTTAGAACAGTAGGTATTTTGATTTTCACAATTATCTTTTAAAAATTTTATGTGCTTATTAATAGATTGATCAAACTCTTTTTCCCAAAAATTCAAAACTTTTGAAGAAAGGGAATTTAATTCAATATTATAAAAATTTTTTAACATATACAACTCAAACGCCTCAGCTATAGGCACATCCTCTTTGGACTTTAATTGATCTTTTCTTTTTAAATGTATTACTTGTGTGTAATTATCTATAAGATTTTTTTTTATACCTTTAAGCATTTGGCCACCTAAGGTTTCGTATCTTGTTTTTTCAGCAATTGCATATAATGGTTTGCAATTTGAACTATTGGGAATGTTTTTTTTGTATATTTCGTTATTGGAAAATTTCTTTTTAAGCGCAGATGAGTCTGCTTCAGCCCTTGCTTTTATAAAATCACTTTTTCCATTGATGTTTTCTAACTCTAAAAAATCATATTTACTGCTATTTTTTTCTTCATCATTTTTTTTTTTTAAATCTATATCATCAGAAATTACTCTGATAGTAGAGACTAGAGCTTGTCTTAGTTTTTCTTTTAGATCTATTTCTCTATTACTCATCAAATTTGAATATTTAAAAGAGACTCTGGCAGGTCTTCACCAAAACATCTTTGATAATATTCTGCGATTATATTTTTTTCCATTTCATCACATTTATTCAAAAAAGTTACTCTAAAAGCATAGCCGGTGTCTTTAAATATTTCAGCGTTGTCAGCCCAATGCATCACAGTTCTTGGGCTCATTACTGTAGATATATCTCCAGCCATAAATCCTTTTCTAGTAAGAGAAGCTACCTTTATCATATTAGCAACTTTTTCTTTACCTTTTGGATTATCAAGATTTTTATTTTTTGCTAAAATAATTTCCATTTCTTTTTCTAGACTTAAATAATTAAGGGTTGTTACAATATTCCATCTATCCATTTGTCCTTGATTAATTTGCTGAGTACCATGGTAAAGACCTGTAGTATCACCTAATCCCACTGTATTAGATGTTGCAAACAATCTAAAATATTTATTTTGATTTATAACTTTATTTTTATCTAACAAAGTAAATCTACCTTCAGCTTCTAAAACTCTTTGAATAACAAACATTACATCTGGTCTTCCAGCATCATATTCATCAAACACTAGTGCGATTGGATTTTGTATTGACCAGGGCAATATCCCTTCTTTAAATTGAGTAACTTGTTTACCATTTTCTAGTATAATTGCGTCTTTACCAATTAGATCAATACGACTTATGTGACTATCTAAATTTACCCTTATACATGGCCAATTTAATCTAGCAGCGATTTGTTCTATATGTGTTGATTTTCCAGTCCCATGGTATCCTTGTACAAGGACCCTTTTATTAAATGCAAAACCTGAAATAATTGCAAGCGTAGTATCACGATCAAACTTATAAGTTTTATCAATTTCAGGTACATATTCATTTTTTTTTGAAAAAGCATTTATCTCCATATCAGAGTCAAAGCCAAAAGTTTGTTTTACTGATATTTTAATATCTGGTTTTATATTAAGATTAGTTGTCAATTTTTTCCTTATAAGTGTTTTTTAATTGAGTATAGGCCAAAGTAATTAGTTTAAGTTTTTCTTCATATTTTTTATTTCCAGCATTTATATCTGGGTGAAATTTTTTGACAAGTGTTTTGAATTTATCCTGAATTTTTTGCCATTTTAAACCCACCGAAATACCCAAAATGCTAAAGGCTTTTATATCTTTATGATTAAATTTAAATTGACGCATATGATTGTAATCACTCATGAATTTGTCATTATCTAGTTCATCTCTTAGGGTGTTGTTCCATAAAACTTTAAAAAAGTTATCTGAAGAACTGAAACTTTGCGTCGGCTTGTGCCATATCATATCTGATTTTAAAAAATCTAAAACCTGTTCATCATTCATACCTGAAAAATAATTCCAATTTTTATTAAATTCTTTGACATGCTCCAAACATAAAAGACGGTATTTTTTACTATTATCCTTCTCAATCGGAGCTTTATACTCACCTATTTCTTTACAATTGTTCCAGTCACAAATATTTTTCATGATATAAAAAGATATATTTATGGATATTAATAATTTAATTGCAAATGTAAAAAAAAAATTAAACAGTGAAATAACAATTGAAAGTGTAGAAGTTGAAGACAAGTCATTTCTTCACAAAAATCACTCAGGTCACCAAAGAGGCAAATATCACTTGAAGCTTATAATTAATTCAAAGGAATTGAGAAAACTAAGTAAATTAGAAAGTAGCAAGAAAATTTATAAGATTTTAGATGAAGAAATAAAAAAAAATATACATTCCTTGCAAATTTTAATTAGCTAATTCATTTTTTAAAAATTTTCTGATTTTTGAATTATTATACTCATTATGAATAATGGTCGTACCTATTTTTTTAAGTAAAATTAAATTAATTTTCTTAGAAATATTTTTTTTATCATTTATCATAAAATTTAGAATTGTTTTTAAATTTTTAACAGAAAAATAATTCTTAATATTTGATGGTAATTTCAATTTATGTACATGCTTTATAATTTGGTTATGTTCATTTCTTTTAATTATATTTTCACTTAGACTAAAATTTAATGCTGTAACAATCCCTAATATTACAGCTTCACCATGATTTAATCTTTTTGAATATCCAAGGGTTGCTTCATAGGCATGAGCAAAAGTATGACCAAAGTTCAATACTTTTCTTACATTTTTTTCTTTTTCGTCTTTTTCAACGATAGTTTTTTTTATTTTACAACTTTCGTAAATCGCTTTATTTATAAACGGACTTTTCAATCTTAAAATATTAGATGAATTATTGTTTAAATATTTATAAAAATTTTTATTTAAAATAAGTGAGTGTTTAAAAATTTCACCATAGCCACAAATAACTTCTCTCTTAGGTAAAGATTCCAGAAACTTGGTATCACTTAGAACAATTTTAGGTTGGTAAAAACTTCCTACAAGATTTTTGCCCTCTTTAGTGTTAACACCAGTTTTTCCACCAACTGATGAGTCTACTTGAGAAAGCAAAGTGGTTGGAATATTTATAAATTTTAATCCCCTTTTATATAAACTTGCAGCAAAACCTCCTACATCTCCAGTAATTCCACCTCCAACTACAATAATACTATCTAACCGTGAAAAATTTTTTTTTAACAAAATTTCTAAAATTTTATTAATATTTTTCAAATTTTTATTTTTTTCGTTAGCATCGAAAAAAAATTTTGATACATCCTTTTTTTTAAGAGATCTAGATATTTTAGAAATCATTCTTTTGGGAACTTTTTTATCAATTACTAAAAGACATTTTTTAAAATAAATCTTATTTTCTTTTAAATATAAGGATAAATTTTTAACAAGATTTGATCCAATTATTATAGGATATTTAGAACTTTCCGTCCTTATATTTAATTTAATGGGCTTCATAAATTTTTATTATTTCTCTTGCAATTTCGTTTTTTGTTAATTTTTCACAATTAATCTTATACATAGCTTTTGAATAAACAATAGATCGTTTTTTCATAAGGCTTAAAAGTTGATTTTTAGATGCTTTAAAAGCAATAGGTCTTTTTGGATTATTTTTAATTCTATTTATTAATGTTTCGAAATCCCAATTTAACCAAAATGAAATATGATTTTCTAAAATTTCTTTCCTAATTTTGTTATTTAAGAATGCGCCCCCCCCAAGAGAAATTATTGTCTTACTTTTTTTTAATAATTTAAGTGTTACCAATTCTTCAACATCTCTAAAATATTTTTCACCCTTATTTTCAAATATCTTTGAAATTTTCATTCCCATTTTTTTTTCTATTTCAGTATCTACATCAATAAAATCAATTTTTAGTTTTTTTGAGATATACAAGCCTATAGAGGACTTACCTGAACCCATCATCCCTAAAAAAACTAAATTTTCTTTTGATTCCATATGTTTCTGTATTGAAAAATCACAAATATGTCTTAATTTGATTTTATCCAACGTTATATGCAATTCGTAAGAAATACAAGTTCCAGCAAAAGAGCCATAAAATTAATTATAAAATTGGGCTTAGTAGTAGTATTATTTCTTGGAGCAATTTTCGTTTTAAGCAAAATAGATTTTCCAGCACCAAAAAAAGAAATAGAAAAAATTATTCCTAATGAAAATTTCAAGATTGTTAAATAAGATTTATTTATCAATTATACTTATTACTTTTTTGCAAAGTATTTACGCTAAAGCAGAAAATGAACCCGTTGATATATGGAATGTGAACCAAGGTGAGAGCATTAAGGATAGTTCTGATAATGATAGTAATAGTGAGAATATTGGAAGCGATCAAATAATAAAATCAAGTATTTATGATTTACAATCTCAAAAAGAAATCGATAGCATACGAGTAGATTCGTCTGTTGCTTCGAAAGACATTAAGATAATAGGACTTTATGATCCAGAGGACTATAGTTTGAAAATTGATATGTGGTCCAATTCAAATGGAGATCAGCTTAAGTATCTTTTTTCAAATTTAGCAAAAATAAATTTATCTAAAGATGCTTCTGAATTAATGAATATAGCTTTATTGACTAATTCATATTATCCAAATTTAAATATAAGAGAGCATGAATTTTTAAAAATAAAATCTGATTGGCTTGTAAAAAACAAAGATAGAGGTCTTATAGGAGAATATCTAATTAAAAATCAAATATTGAATTTACATCCTGAACTTAGTAGATTTTTTATCGATCAATATCTTTCAGAGTCAAATATTGAAAAAGCATGTGAATTATTTATTAAAAATACTGAAGTTATTGAAGATGAGTATTTATCTAAGTTTAATCTCTATTGTTTAATTAATCAAGATAGAATTGAAGAAGCGAAACTAATTTTTGACTTAAAAAAAGAACTTGGTCTAAAAGATAAATATTTTGAAAAAAAAATAGACTATTTATTTGGATTTAATAATAAAATTGATGATATCATTTCTGAAAATTCAATTTTAGATTTTCATTTAGCACATATAACTAATCCTAATTTTAAATTTGAGCCAAAAAAAAATACTAATCCATTGATTTGGAAATATCTATCTACTTCGAATTTACTTTATAATATTGAGGAAATAGATGTTGTTGAATTAGATAAAATATCTTTAATCGAGAAAGCCACTCACGATAAGAATTATTCTGAGGATGACTTATTTTCTTTATATAAAAGATTTCAATTTAATATTAATCAATTACTTAATGCGACTGAATCATATAAGATATTGTCAAATGTTGAGGCAAGAGCATTAATTTATCAAAGAATTCTTCTAGAATCAGATGTAAATAAAAAACTAGGATTAATAAAACTTTTAAAAGATTTATTTATAAAAGATAGTTATCAAGATGCTTTTGATAATGAATTGAGAAAATTTTTAGATGAAATTGATATAGATGATGTGCCTTCAAATTACACAACATTTTATCTTAATTATATTGATGAAGAGATTAATACATTGAAGAATATTAAATATAATAAAGATATTCTCCATCAATCAAAAATACTTAATTATTTTAATGGAGATTTTGCAAAGTCTAAAATTGAAAAAGAATTAAATAATTATTTAAAAAAGATTAAAAAAGATAAAAAGTATTTAATATCTAAAAAAGATATTATATTAATTGAGTCTATTCGATCGGATGGTATAGAAATTTCAAAAAAATATGATGATTTATATAAAATTAACGAGTCAGAAATGCCAACAGATATTCAAGTAATGATAAACAATAATGAAATTGGTTCTACACTATTAAGAATAATAGAAGTTATAGGTCAAGATGAACTGGAAACATTAGATGAAGATACCCTATATTTTATAGTGAGTGCTCTTAATCAACTAGATATTGATTATATAAGAAATAAAATTCTATTAAAAGTTCTACCTTTAAAAGTGTAGAAATTAGTTTATCTATTTAAAAAATGAGCATAAGAGACATAATCACTGTACC
>MDTB01022246.1_pt1 | contig 19286 bp, 29 predicted proteins | sample 811161 | NCBI WGS metagenome assembly MDTB01 (sample SAMN05326650, study PRJNA326480) | marine metagenome | isolation source: seawater | place: Mediterranean Sea | collected 2009
ATCATAGCGGATGAGAACGGCATTGCAAAATTTACCATAAGAGCAGACAGGGTGGATCTAATCGGTGAAAGGTCTATTGTAGGAAGAGGACTAGTGGTACATGCCGACAAAGACGACCTAGGGACAGGTGGAGATGCTGAATCTTTAAAAACTGGTAATGCTGGTGATAGATTGGCCTGCGGCGTTATAGAATTGACTTCATAATTTTTTTTAATTATAATAATAATATGGAAAAAATTCCAAAAGGTTGTGGTTATAATCAACAATTCAAATACGATGTATACCTAGCAGACCATGGAGTAGACAGTGCTCTTATAGAATGGTGTGAAGATAACTGCAAAAAGAAATGGGGTTGGTGGTTTGAACCTCTATACGATGATAACACATTCTGGGATCCTGAACAACAAGATGCGTACATGAGTTTCCAGGACCGTAGAGAAGCAATGCGATTTTGGTTTATCAAGGACAAATTAAGAGATAATTAACATTATGAAACCATTCGATATAACAACTACTGCCAAGACACAGATAGAAAAATTACTGACCGATAATCCAGGAAATTTTGCTGTGTCGTTATCTGTTAAGGGTGGTGGATGTGCAGGATTTAAATATCAATGGGGTTTTGCAAAAACAAAGGATGATGTTGAAAAAGCCGACCACACAGTTGAATGGGAAAACGGAAGATTCACTGTAGATGCTACAAGCCTTTTATACGTGATGGGAACCACAATCGATTACAAACAAGAAGTTTTTGGTTCTCAATTTGAAGTTATCAACCCAAATGCCACATCTTCATGTGGTTGTGGAGAATCGTTCGGCGTATGACACACACATATGTTATAGGAAATGGCGAAACACGGCTAAGTTTTGATCTTAATCTACTAAAAGAAAAAGGAATTATATATGGTTGCAATGCCATCTATAGAGATCATCCAGATCTTTGCGACTACATCATGGCAGTGAACGATGACATGTATGCCGAAATATTAGATGCTAAAAGATCATACAAAAATGTCAAGGCAACTTTATTAAACAAAGAAGATTTACCCGATTGGAATTATCTTTGCAAAGGTGATAATCATGATCATGACAAACACAGAAAACCATTGATGAGATTTTGGACCGGGGGTGATGCTAGGACTGGAAAGACAAGAACAATAGACTTCACAGAGACTAGAGGCAGTGGATGTAGTGCTGTGCTTCATGCAGTGGAAAATGGTGCCAAGTCTGTGGCAATTTTGGGTTTTGATTTCTTGGGTGCTAGACAATGGGAAGCCTCTGTAGGTGAGATGATGAGACCACAAAATAACGTTTATAAAAATACACCTAACTATCCATCCAGGATAAACATGAAGGCCTACTTAAAATATGAATGGCTATTTCATTTGAGACAGACAGCAAGAAAATACAATGACGTAAAATTTTATTATTTCAACCGTAAGGAATATATCAAGACTAATCCATTGTTGTTTAAATTTTTTGATGTCACTAACATCTACTGTGGCACCTACGCTGATCTGTTAAGATTTACACGCGGAGAAGAAAAGGACATCACATGGCGCACATTCCATGGAGGTCAATACAAATGGCACTAATCAAAGATTTAGTGTAGAACTTGCATCGAGACTGTAAACACTTCGCATTTTAACTCCCACTTTCTGTGCGAATTTTTTAGTGTCACAATTACTGCAAACGTGCTTGTAGTCATTGGTGGCACGTACCGGATCAACCTTTGCCCTTGGACGCATAAAGGTCACACCACAACTGTCACAACAGAAAACGTAGATTGTGTTTTTGCGTTTGAAGGTATGGTAAATGCCTAACTTTGACTGCCTCTCGTACAAACGGAGTGTTTTAAGAGTTTCTAAGAACATCGCTAATATTTAATAAATAGCAGTACACATAATATGGCTAGATTAATAATAGACACAGGTACAGCAGGAAACCAAGCAACTGGGGACACGATCCGTGTTGCTATGGGTAAAATAAACGATAACTTTGACCAGTTGTTTAGCAGTAACCTGGGATCTGGCGTTATCACTAACACAAACACCAACGGTAATGTTGTTATTCAACCCAACGGAACCGGTATCGTAGAAGTGGATCAATTGACAGTAAATAATTCCACTGTGTCTCCGATCGGAACCAACAGTGATCTGACCCTAGGAGTAAATGGTACAGGAAACGTTGTTGTTAATGATGACAGAATTATAATCACAGAAACAAAAACTGCAACCGGTGTTGGCAATGCAGGTGACAGGAAAGGATCTATATCATATGACGGTACCAATTTATATGTTTGCACAGCGAACTATGATGGATCGACTGCGATATGGAAAAAATTAGTTTTACAAGCAATATAAAATGGCTAGACAAAATATTAACATAGGAACAAATGCTAACGACGGTACAGGTGATGACCTACGTACCGCGATGCAGAAAATAAACACTAACTTCACAGAGTTGTATGCCGAGACGGCGGTAGATCAGGGCATTACAATTTCTGGTAACAACATATCTTCTAACAGATCAAACGATGACATCGTGTTGGTGCCAAACGGCACAGGCGATGTTCGCATGCCGGCGATCACTATACACGACAATCATGTGCAGGCAAATCGTTCGAATGATGATCTTATGTTGGACGCAAGTGGAACAGGATCTGTGGTTATTGCAAAAGCAGACATCAACGGTGGTGCAATAGATGGCACGATCATTGGAGCAAATTCTGCCGCGGCGGTCACGACATCAAGCCTAGTTGCCACAACTGCTGATATCAACGCTGGTACAATCGATAACACAACAATAGGTGCAAGTACACAAAGTACAGGTAATTTCACATCGCTTTTGGCGTCAAACATTTTAGTAGACGGCAATATTGATATAAGAGATAATGTAATAAAGACCGTTCAAACAAACAGTAACCTTGAATTGACAACAACAGGAACAGGTGGTATAATTGTTTCAGAAGCAGGTGGAAAGATAGGATTCTTTGGAACCACACCGGTAACTAAACAGTCCGCAATCGCTTTTGATCCTTCCGCTAATGACGGTTCAACTGTTGAGGATTTACGAGGCATCATAAATCAAATGTTGACAGTGTTGAGAAATTACGGTCTAATAGCAAGTTAAATTTACATTCGGTTTACAAAATCATTAATAAATACACTGTAAGGAATTAAAATATGACACAACAAACTATCAATATCGGAACAACAGCAAACGACGGAACAGGTGATCCGTTAAGAACAGCATTTGACAAAATTAATGACAACTTTTCAGAGTTGTACGGCACAACCGCTGAAGCGAATGATTTACTCGAAGACACTACTCCCCAATTGGGAGGAAACCTAGATGTTAACAACAAATCAATCACTTCTGGAATAACAAACGGTAACATTACTGTAAGTGCAAACGGTACAGGTACCATCGAACTGCAAAGCAATACTAATGTTACAGGCAATCTTACAGCCTCAGGAAACATCATTGCCAACGGAAACATAAACTTAGGTAATGCCGCTGGTGATAATATCCAGGTTACAGGTAAGTTCGAGGCAGACAATGTACAGATAGATGGTAGCACGATCACGTCAATAGTTACAAATGGAAATTTGAATGTTAACGGTAACGGCACAGGCCACGTGGCCATCAACAACCTATTAGTTGATAGCGAGATTAGAATAAAAGATAACAAAATTACAACCTCTACGTCCAATGCAAATTTACAACTGGACGCAAATGGCACAGGTAGTGTTGAAGTTATCGCTCCTATGGTTTTTACAGGTGCGATCACACACACTGGTGATTTAGGAATAACAGGAAATACCACACAGACAGGAAACGTAAATCAAACAGGTACATTACAAGTTACAGGTGTAGCGGAAATAGATAATGTTCAAATAAATGGTAGCACAATTACAAATATTGATACCAACGGAAGTTTGACACTTGCAGGAAACGGTTCAGGAAATGTAGTTATAAATGATGTTGACATAGGTGGTGGTGCCATAGACGGTACTACAATCGGTGCGGCAAGTGCCTCTACTGGTGCATTCACTACATTGTCAGGAGCAAGTTTATCTGTTACAGGAAGTTCAACACTCGATGGTGTTACTATCAACGATAACGTTATCACCTCAGCAGAAACTAACGCAAACCTACAACTTCAAGGACAAGGAACTGGTAAAGTTGAAATATTAGATGAACTGACTGGCACGTTTGATACTTCACAGACAGGAAATCATGTTATTACAGGTCAGGCAAACATAGATTACGTAAGAATTAAAGACAACAAAATTACAACAAATGCCTCAAATGCTGACTTAGAAATCAGTGCAAATGGCACAGGTACTGTGGACGTGCAAAATGCAATGACCACAATAGGTCAAACAATAACAGGTACGGCAACTGTAAACGGACAATTAAATGCAGACAATATCAGAATAGACGGAAACGTTATTAGTGCAACATCAGGCAGTATTACATTGACTGCGGCGGCTGGTCAGAATATTGTAGCAACAAGCCTATTGACAGCAGGCGAAATTCAAGCCAACGTTGGTGAGTTTCCTGTATTGAGAACTGATAAACTTCAAAGTGATATCACAAATGGTGATATACAAGTAGATACTCAAGGAACAGGTGTTGTAGACTTTAGAACCGCTACACAGACTACTGTTGGATCGGCGGGTGGTGCCAATGCATTACCGGGACAACCTACAGGCTATCTTGAAGTGAAAATAAACGGAACTGCTAGAGTTATTCCATTTTACGACAAGTCTTAATAGAAGATAAAATACCATAAATACTGGCAAAGGAGAATACATGGCAGTACCAATATGGTCAACAACTAGCGGAAAACTAGCCACTATTAATGAGAGAGAATACTATTCTCTACAATTGACTGCTACCGACTCAGACGGAGATACGCTAACCTACAGCAAAATTTCCGGAGAATTTCCGAGCGGCATTGATATCTCCAGCACAGGTTTATTACATGGCACGCCTTTTGAAGTTGCTGACAGATCCTTACACACTTTCACAATCAGAGTCACAGACGGAACAAACGTTGCTGATAGAACTTTTTCTCTGGAAATTATTGGTGCAGATTCTCCAACTTTTAGCACTGCGTCAGGACAACTTGATCTCGCGGATAGTACGAGACCAAGCAACTTTTGGGTTTTGGATGGAAGCGAAGTCGAGTTTCAAATGGAGGCTGTCGATTCAGATACTGCCACAGGACAGACGCTGGTTTATGACATCACAGAAGGTAGCCTTCCTCCAGGAGTGACTATGTCAACATCTGGACTGATAAGTGGCACAGTGCAATTAGCAGACGCCGGACTTGGCAACATTGGTGGATATGCAGGCGACGAAACTTATGACGATTTCGTTTATGATAGAACTGTGACTAGCAAAAGTAGATCTGTTAATTATGAATTCATAGTAAGAGTAACCGACGGCACGAACAGCGTCACACAGGTAAACAGTATTTTTGTTTACACAGCGGATTTCTTTAGAGTTGACAACGATAGATTAACATGTGACATGAAGACTTACAACGATTTTCCTTTATTAATGAGTTTGAGTGCTAACAGACGTCCAATATTCTTGACAGGTACAAATCTTGGCACAGTAAGACACAACAACAATGTAAACATAAAAATAGATGTTGTAGACTTTGATCCGTTGCAGGCAGACCTAGAGTACACAATTATAGAAGGATCATTGCCAACAGGACTCAGCCTTGATCTAAATTCAGGAGAAATCACAGGCACTTTGCCTAATCAAACAGCAATAGAAACAACTTCTAATTTTACAGTGAGAGCAAATAGAGTGGCATCCACAGGAGTGAATGTTTTTACAGATCAAAATTTTTCATTAAAGGTTATAGGCGATATAGATATCGGACTTGCTTTTACAACCGATTCAGACCTGGGCACTATAACACCTGGCTTTCCTAGCCTATTATCAGTGGAAGCACAATCTGATAACACAAATAGGGTTATAACATATCAAATTACTGAAGGATCTTTACCAACAGGTTTAACTTTGAGTGAGCAAGGAAATATTGTTGGGGTCATAAAGTCTGCCGAATTTACAAAACTAGATGCCAATGAAGTAACATTTGACTCAAACACAACAAGTTTTGATAGAAAATACACTTTTACAATAAGTGCAAGTGATCAATATCAAAGTCAAGCAACATCAAAAGAATTCAACATCACTGTAAGTTTACCATACAGCAAAACTTATGGAAATCTTAACGTCAGAGGAAATATTTCAAACAAAACAAATTCACTTTCTGATAAAGATCTGTTTTATCAAATTTCGCAGGATCCAAATATCAATAATAGTGACAATGTTTTTAGGCCCGATGATCCAAAATTTGGCATGCCGGATTCGGTAAACATGCTTTTATTGTCTGGATTAGAGAGTAAGACATTGACCGCTATACAAAATCAAATGGAATTGAATCACGAACCTAAGACATTTTATCTTGGTGACGTGAAAACAGCAGTGGCAAAAGACAACGATTCAACTGTTTACGAAGTCGTTTACATAGAAGTAAAAGACCCATTAGTAAACAATGATGGTATTGCCGTATCTAAATCAATTACACTAAGGAATGATATTGCACAGCCGATGATAGGGCCGAGGGCAGATGATTTATATCTACACACTAACACCAACATATACGATGTAACAACAGATGGTGGTTTTAGTTTTAGTATTGAAGGAAGTAAAATTAGATACGCAAATCCTTTGTCAGCAGACGTGGGATTCTTTGAAAAGGTCTATCCAAACGCTGTGGCCAATATGCAAACACAAATGAAAAGCCTAGGACATAAAGATTACGTGCATTTACCATTATGGATGAGAACTGCTCAAACCACAACAGGTGTGCCTTTAGGTTATACACCTGCAATAGTGATAGCCTATTGTAAGCCTGATAAAGCAAACTTTGTGAAAAAGAGAATTGCAGATAAGGCAATAGATTTCAAAAAAATAAAATTTATTGTAGACAGGTATGTTGTAGACTCAAGTGTAGTATCGCCTGCAGAATTCACCGGTGATGGCAGTACAAACACATATACATTAAATGAAATAGTCCATGAAGAAGATATTAAATTGCGAGATAACAGCACATTGTTGACATACGGTAATGTTATTACTGCCGATAACAACATTGTGCCCACATATCTTAAAGCAGATACTCAATTGAGATCAGCGGATTTTGAACCGCAATTTACTCTCTCCCACGATGCAACGAACAAACAAACCACAGTCACTCTCACAAATGCATTGGCAGATAAAAACAAATTAAAAGTAGAGAGAAAACATGATAAATATGTTATGTTTAAACGTAAAGGAAAAGAATAATGGCAAGTAGCATAGTACCAGGTGATATAGACGGCACATTTCCAACAGCCGGACAAGATAACAGTTCGCAAGGCTTCAGAGATAATTTTACATCAATTAAAAATAATTTTACAACTGCAAAGAATGAAATTACCAGTTTGCAAGACAACACGGCAGTGACAAATGGTGCTACTAGTTTCAATGACAATGTGGTATCTAGGGCGGTGCTTAAAGATACTGCTCAAACTGTGTATCCACATACGACAGTAAGTGGTGCTATCACTATTAATCATGAGAATGGTCATTACCAAACACTTACAACAAGCGGATCGATCACACTTGCATTTACAAACTTTCCTGCGTCGTCGACTTTAGGAAGAATTATTTTAGACGTCACATACGCCTCAACTTCACACACTTTAACAACACCAGCGGCAGTGTTACATGCAGATAATGTATCAGGCACTAGTGGAAACGTTGTGACTGCACCAGGCACTGGCAGATTTTTATACGAGTTCATGACACCTGATGGTGGCACAACAATATTGATGCATCAATTAGGCAAACTCTACTCGTAAGGTAGGAGGACAGGATGTACTTTCATCCATTACAAGAAGAACTCGGCAACTTATCAGACGAAGATATATCAAAAAGAATTCGAGAATTAACAAAAAAGAAAACTTCCGCTGTTCGTTTCAGTAGGAACCCCGACTTGGTTGCACAGATTAATAATGCTCTTGAAAGTTATCGTACAGAACTACGCCATCGAAGATTAAAAAATTTGCAAGACAATTTTAAAAATTCCAAAGGTGAACCAGATCTAGGCGAATTGGTCAATATAGAATAATAACTATTTTGGATGAAGCAATCATACACTTGGCAAACCGAGTTCAAATCGATTATTATAGTAGACCAAGAATTGTACAGCAACGAATATGATGTCGTTGTAAGCATAACGCCTATCACCGCCGACCTCAAAGAACAAAATCAATACTTCGAAAGATTAAAGTCATTATTTGGAGTCGTATTCAACAACACAATAATCTGCCAAAGAGGCAACGAACTACACGAACTGTTAAAAATAAATTCCAAAAATAGATTTGTAGAATTACCAAAACCTCCATTTGATCAAGTTATGGCCGCTGTTGCATTTTCCAAAGCGAACGCAATAATGGAAGGTAAAATACAAGTTGACGCACTAGAACTTGGTAGTTACCAAGGTGATGGAATAGCCTACACTGTGGAACCAGATGGTATTGAATTAAGCCTGCTGGAAGTTGACAATTGGTTCAGTACAAAGTATAATACATTTGATCCATGGTGGTTAAGATCGGATACAGCAACGTATGACAGAGAATTGGAAAAAGGAATATACACAGGACATTTTACTTGGCAACCGCAACCACAAAATGTCTTTGAAAAAAAGAAAAACATGCTAAAGTTTTTGAATTTAATCCAAAGGTTTTAGATGGCGGTAAAAACAAAAAGAAATAAATGGGGAGACTGTGAATACAGTCACGATTCAATTATCGATCTCATATATCAAAATCCTGACTTCGACATAGCATCAGTCTTCATAGAAGATATTGATCAATTTAATAAAGCAGTAGAGGATACAAGACTACCATTTAAAATTTTAGAGTCAGCGCCAAAAAGAAAAGGCGGAATATTAGAATTTGATAAAAAGAATTGCGGTGATTGGCACATGCCTGATCATTATAAAACACTTGATATCAAACAATACCTATTGGAAAAGTGCAACAGTGATCAAGAACAACAAAGAGTAATCGAAGAATATAAACTATTTGAGGAAAAAAATTTTTTAGACGTTTTAAGATTCTTGGTTTACTTCGTGGACACTCTAAGACAAAACAATGTTGTATGGGGCGTTGGCAGAGGGTCAAGCGTTTCTAGTTTTTGTTTATTTTTGATAGGTGTACACAAAATAAACCCACTGTTATTTCAATTAGATTATCGTGAATTTTTAAGGTGATAAGTAAACAAGAAGGAGTTACAAATGGCTAGACCAGTAAAAAGAGTATACAGAACAATGCAAGGTCGTATGGTCGACATTGAAAAATTAAGAGCGGCCAACGAAACTACACCAGCGGTTGGTAATATGGGAGTCAATGCCAGAGGCGATTCTTTAGGTCCTGGTGGTAAAATAGTAAAAACAAAACAACAGCACATGAGAGAATACTACGAGGCTCCAAAAGGCAGAGCGATGGACACTCCAAAAAAGAAAATGGCTCCTCAGCCTCAACCGGATCAACCACCGGTGGTGCAAACAAAAACTTTGGATCTTACACCTCAGGCTCCTAAACCAGTTCAAACACAAGCAACACCAAAACCAAAACCACAGCAAGAAAGTGGAATTGAAGAGGCTCTAAAAGATCTAGATTAAGGCAATCATGCCAATCAATAAAGTAGTAAACTTTGGTTGTTCATTCGCACATGGATACGGCGGTGTGCCATTAGACAAAGGATACGAGAGTATAGGTTACAAATTAGCACAAAGTCACAACTTGCAGTATGTTGATCAGGCCCGTAATGGCAACAACAACGAAGGCATAGTAAGAAACATCAGAAACTTTTTCAGTAAAAACGATTCAAAAGATTGTGCGGTAGTAATAGGATGGACACACAGTCTACGGAGAGAATACGTTGGATGGAATCTTAAAAACAGCAGTCCTGAGATGATAGACTATCGAGAGATCCCATACGAGAAAAGTATTTTTTTTAAGAAGGCAATGAAACTATTAGGTGGCAAAAGGAACAATGTAATGGTAGAGTTCAATGAACGTCCCAACCGACCTTTAGCATACATAGAACACATCGAGTATCGTAAAGCATCTTGTGTAATACAAGCACAAGAGTATTTAAAAAATAGGAACATACCATATGTGATGTATCACGCATGTGGCAACACACAGGATGTCAAACTAAAAGACACAAGGCATATACATTCGCAAATAGATAAAAATTATTTTTATGATTTCACAGGGTCAAGCATGGATGTCTGGGTAATTGGCAACCCAGGGCATACCATCGCCGACAATCATCCAAATGCAAAAGGACACAGTGCTTGGTTTGAAAAAATATCACCAATATTTGCAAAGGCAATTGCATGAAGGTTCTATTCATAGGTTGTAGTAATCTAGTAAATGACAACATGCCTCCAAAGAACAAGCAAGATGCTTGGAAGGAAATAGTTTTTGGCAATGATGTGCATATAAGAAACCTCTCATATTGGGGTGTTGGCAACCAATTCATAGCAGGAAACCTTTTTGACTATCTTGAGGATAAGACATCTCCGGATTATGTCTATCTGCAATTTACAGGTGTGGCTAGGTATGATATTCCTATACATAAAAAGTTTGACATAGGCTATAAAAATCAAATTAAAACCTATAAAAGAAAATGGTTGTGCTCTGGAGGAAAAATAGGAAGTTGGCTGGGCAACGATAAAACAAATGAAATCTTCATGCCATTGTATTTCAGTGCCACAGAATATGAACACGTGGCTAAACAAAGTCTACAGAGTGTTGCTAGTGCAATTAACTTGTTAGAAAGTAAAAATATAAAATATAATTGGAATTTTTATTACAATATTTTGAATCCAGCAACAGATGAATGTAAAAACTTTGACGGTATGGTAAATGAATTGCCTAACTACCTAGATACAAGTAAAATGATCAAGAATGATCCTCATACTTTTTGTTACCAAAGCGGTGGGTTGTACGAAGACCACTGTCACTTTTACAACGATCATTATGAAAAATGGTTAAATGCAATTAAAGATCAATTGACTTTATAACAAAACAAAAATATAATACTAGTATGAGTTCCATAGAAGAATTACAAAGCAAAGGGTTTGGATCACATGGTGGAAAACAATACACCGTTGATTACGATATTACACCTCTCAAAAAGCGTGTGCTAGTATCAGACATGCAGTTTGGAGCAACCAAATCTAAAGGTGGCATAATACTACTAGACGATGACGGCACAGAAGCAGGCATACACCCACGTTGGGCAAAAGTATATGCAATAGGCAAAGAGCAGGACGATGTAAAAGTCGGACAATGGGTGCTTGTAGCACATGGCAGATGGAGCCGGGCACTGAAAGTCAAAAAGAACAATGTCGAATTGGAAGTGAGGATGATCGATGAAAATGATATACTGCTTATATCAGACGACGAACCAGACTTCAACAATAGACAGGCCGGCTATGTAAACACTGGTGGAATGCAACAAATGACCTCACTACCAGGAAATGACTAAAAAAATAAAACTCAAAAGAATTTTCATACCCATAGACAAACTTGTCACAATGGCCGAGATGGGACTCGGAGCATCTAGACCTTTGAACAAAGAAAAGAAGGGATGGATAACAAAATTAAAAAAGCAAACCGAACCGCTTGATCCAATACTTGCCACACCCATAAAAGACTCTGGATATTATTTGCTTACAGACGGCTGGCACAGAGTACAGGCCGCAAAAGCAATGAAAGAAAAAGAAATAGAAGCATTATTGGTGCCTGCTGACATAGGACTTGCCATGTCAAAAGTGAACAAGATATTACGTGATATTGATAGGGAATACGGTTTTAAACTAAAGTGTAGTGACATAATCGGACAATGGGCATTCTATAAATGATTGTAAAGAAGTGTTAAGTGACAAAAGAAGAATTAAAAAAATTAAACGATAAAGTTGATAAGTTGCAGAAGTCTGTTGACAAACTTTCTGACATCCTTTATAAACATATTAAGTTTATTGATTCAACATACGAGGGACTAAAAAATCCAATCGAAGCGGCGAGGAAATGGTTAAGAAAATAAAACAGTTTGTGAGATGGGTTAGTTTGGTACCTTTACTACACGCACCAGTTTATTTCCTTGCAATAGTAGGAGCAATCCTGTTAGTATTAACATTTGTATTATGAAAGAACTTTGGGTAGAAAAATATAGACCAAAATCATTACAACAGTATGTGGTGAGAGATGAAAATCAGAGAGCACAAATAAACAGTTGGCTGAAAGAGGGGGCGATCCCGCATCTTTTATTTTCCGGTGCTCCTGGCACAGGAAAAACTACACTGGCCAAGGTGTTGTTTGAAGAATTAAAAGTTGATCCATATGATGTGCTAGAAATAAATGCCTCGAGAGAAAACAGTGTTGATACTGTAAGAGACAAAATTATAAACTTCGTACAGATCATGCCATTTAGTGCGTTCAAATATGTTTTGCTGGATGAGGCAGATTATATAACACCAAACGGTCAAGCGGCATTAAGAGGTGTAATGGAAACGTATCATACAACTGCCAGATTTATACTCACTTGCAATTATCCCAACAGAGTCATACCTGCAATACATTCGAGATGTCAAGGGTTCCACATTGAGACACTGGATAAAAACGAATTCACGGCTAGGATTGCCGAAATACTGATCGGTGAGAGCATAGAACCAAACATAGAACTTATCGACACCTACGTTAAAGCCACTTACCCTGACATGCGTAAATGTATAAATCTTGTGCAGATGAACTCACGAGAAGGAAAACTACACGCACCAGACAAATCGGACAAAGGACAAGCGGATTACAGATTACAAATGGTGGAACTATTCAAGGCAGGAAAAATCTCCGAGGCAAGAAAATTAGTGTGTGCTCAAGCAAGACCTGAGGAAGTTGAAGATATTTTTAGATGGTTATATGACAATTTAGATTTAATTACAAAAGATGAGGAAGGACAAGATAAAGCAGTTCTTGTAATCAAACAGGGATTGGTCGATCATTCGTTTGTGGCTGATGCTGAAATAAATCTTGCTTCCACTATGATCAAACTAGGAAGAATAGCAAATGGGTAGTAAAAAACAAAAAAGAAGATTTTTTATCGTAAACTACAAGATGAAACCGGGAGGAGCATTTGATGAGTTTGTTGAACTCAGCAAGAAAAAATTAGGCACTGGCAAGATTGCCAAAGCAACTGTGATACTCGATATGGTCAATCAAGAAGTCGTGAAGTGTACATTACCCAATACCGAAAACATCGACATACCGTACGAAAATCTAGAACGACACTACCGTAAATGGTATAATGACGTAATGACTACCTTCGCAAACTCCTAACCATACAATCGTTGAAGCATCGCCCACTGTTTCATTTTAAACAGTTTTGCGAGTATACGTCTCCTTCTCCTGTCTTTCTGCTTCCGTATTTTCAGCCATTTCTGATTAAGCATATACATTTTGACCCGTTTGTCGTAGACCCTCTTTTTTCTCATCAATTTGTAAAGTTTCCTTTGAAACAAAGGTCGCATTTGTAGGCTGTTGTAAAATAGCATAGGATACCTCGTATAGTGTGTTAGATTGTTTTTCGAATCGTTTTTGTAATAGATTCATGTACAAATACTTAACTTGGAAATACCAAATAAAGTATGCATATTTTACAACTTTGATTTTATGGCTAAATACTCCACTATGCATGACGTTTTAGACATTATCCGAAATACACAGAATTTGTACGCAATAAGTCCTAGCCTCGACTCTTTAAAGGACTTTGAAAGAGTAATCGATGAGTTGGACGTATACGTTTTTAAAAATTGGGAAGAAGGCGAACTTTTATCTGGGCCAAAAGATAGCAGACACTTTGTGACGTGTTCGTTTATGTGGCCGCTTGATCAAATGCCAGACCCTAGCGGAGGCAAAAGATTGATTGACAAAGGTTGCAAAGTCACTTATAAAAAAGATGTGTTGTTTAAACCAAGAGAAATTAAAACACCAGATGATTATAGACCTGGTACAGTAAAAGGCAAAATAGACGGCCACGATATATGGGTCGTTGAAATAAGGATGCCAAAAACATTAATAGGTAGTTTTAAACACGGACAAGATTTGGAAACAGAAAAAAAGAATTTTGAGCCACTAGGAACAGAAAATGAACCACAAGATTAACGAAGGCCTTAGAGCGGGCGACCTTGAAGGTACAATAGAAAAAAGATTTTCAGTTGATCAATACAAATCAAAGATGGGTGATGACAGGAATATCTGTGTATTGGCATTCGTTGCCACCAATGCAGAAGCGGCCAAGGACCTTGAAAGATTTGCAGAAAAAGGATACCCAAGGGTATTAGACGCAGATGCAACTCCGGGAACAATGGAAGATGGCAAATACAGAGTGTTTGTAGAACTTCCTAGAGAACCTCAACTTGATAAAGATATCACAAACTTCTTAGACGATCTTAAAAAACTCACAAACATTGATAATTTTGAATTCACATATCATAAAAGAAGCGTGCCATTCGAAGCCAATTCAAAAAATCTAGCAGATGTATTGCCTCGTAACGAGATAGCATATGACAAAAAAATAAGTTCTTTAAGACTTGGTGAGGTACATTCGTTTTTTGACAAGTTCAATTTAATAGAATTTAAGTTAGACAACAACGTGATCAGTGTAAAGAAAAATAACACCGCCCCAATGAAACTCGAACTACATCAATATGGTGACACACAATCAGTACTGAAAGAGATCAAAGCATTTGATCTAAGCCAAGGTGCTGTGTCTGAATGCATTTACTTTACAAAATATTTTGGACCTTATAACATTTCCAAAACAAACGAAGGAAAATTTGTTTTCTCAAAAGAAAACAAAACTGCTCTAGTATCAAAACATAATTGGTAGTCATGCCAACTAAAGTTTTATATCATTATCAAATGTATGACGTAGACGTATCTACGTACCTAGCGAAACAAACTCAACTGTACGAAGCCAAAGATATGAATCAATCAATGCAGTTTCCTTTCAAAAGTTTTCAAAGCATCGAGCAGGCAAAAACAGATATAAAACACAAATTGATCCCGCATACAGCAGAACAACTAGCAGAGACCAGTTGGAGCCTCAGCGAAGATAAACAAACTCTTACCAAAACTTTAGTTTTTGACACAAAACAAAAAAGGCAAGAATATCAAGAAGCGGTCGAAAGAGCATGGGCCTTAATAAATCATCTCGATTACAGAGTTAAAACGCAAGAAGGACAGACAATTGAATTGTGATATTTTACATTGGTCGGCAATGAATGCCACCCTTAGAAGATACGGCACCGCTTTCTTAGAACCTAAATCTAGCGATACACTGTGCGTGATGTTTTTGGATGACGCCAAATACAGCATAGTTGGTTCAAAAATGGAATGGCCTCCCGAACTTTGGTTTGAATACGAAAAAGAAAAGATAGTCGCATACAAAAAATTAATTATAATAAACATACTAGGTAGGTTACAGGGATTTTCGAAAAGGTTACAGGAGATTTTGCCAGACCTAGAGATACAGGTTTACGATGTGCCAGAAATATCTTGGAGTCACTTTGCAAGAGAGGTAAAAGAACAACATGAAAAAAATAATACAATAAAAAAAGACAAATGTATCTGGTCATCGATCGGCGTCATGAGATTGAACAGGTTTGTTTTTTTACAGGTCATGCACGACAATCTTGCAAACATCTGTTATCCTTCAATGAGCCAAGACAAGTTTAATCATCTTTGTTATGAGGTTGAAAAAATATCCGAGAGTAAATTTGGAAGTGTTGCAAAGATTCCTTTACAGGGTAAACGTGTATTTGGAAAAGTGAAACCACACGAATTTAATATACTGGCAAGGAAAAATGTGCAATCCTCTTTGTTTAATATTTGTGCTACACAACCCTGTGTCGATTATTATGTGCAAAGGCATGATGAGAAATTTTTTACATCTGTTTGCGACGAAGTGATTCCAATATTTTTGAATGAACCAAACGCAAACAAGGAATCTATACTAGGGTTTAAGTCTTACAATTTGCAAAGCATACAATTTGAGAACGAATCCAATCCTGTGATGCGATGGAAAAGGATACTGGAGTCCAATAAAGAAGCATTGACAAATTTTGATTTTGGAAAATCAGTATATGAAAGCAACATTGAGACCATAAAAAACAACAAGGCAGTGTTATACGACACCGACTGGAAGAAACTAGCAAACAATAAGATTCAAGAACTACCTTCTTATATAATAGACATAGTAAATAGCACAAACATGAAAGAAGCGTTGTTATACGTTTATTAATATGAGATTAAGCAAAAACTTTACACTAGCAGAATTTACAAAAAGCCAAACCGCGACAAGAAAAGGTCTGGACAACACTCCGGGTGCAGAACATCTTGAAAGTGCAAAAGCACTTTTTGAAAATGTTGTGCAAAAAGTTAGAGACAATTTTGGTGTCACGGTAATCAACTCGGGATACAGAGGGCCAGCATTAAATGAAGCAGTTGGCGGTTCATCAAAATCGCAACACTGCAAAGGCGAAGCAGTTGATATAGAATGTCCAGGTACAGGCAACTATGATGTGGCCAAATGGATATCAGAAAACTGTGATTTCGATCAGTTGATACTTGAATTCTACACACCAGGCATACCTGATTCAGGATGGGTACACGTTTCGTACAAGTCAGAAGGTAATCGTAAATCTGTTCTCACTGCCATGAAAGAAAATGGCAAAACAGTTTACAAAACTGGATTAATCCAATAATTTCGAATTAATTTTTTTCCATTTCTCGTGGATGTAAGACGCCTTGTCCATGTCTATTTTAGATTGTATGAAATCACATACAGGCTCTAATAATGTTTTAGTGTCTTTGAACAATAGATCGCTTACATTTATTTTTTGCCTGTCAGGATACTCTGTAATGGGTTCTATCAGGCCTTGCACCTCAACGTCCTCATAAAAATACTTTTTGTAAAAATCCTGTTTGTCATCATATTTTTCAAACACATCTGTGGTATCAAAATACTTTTCTGCTAATTTTTTTCCAGGAATATAATCAGGATGAAATCTTTTATGAGTAACCTCGTTGCCATTCCATTCATAAAAACATTCATCACGTCTTTTCTTTAACCAATCTATCGATGCGTCGTCGTTTACTAAAGTTATGACCTTGCCATCAAACCATTTTGGTAGATAAGGCTTGTGCCATTGTAAGGAAATGTATTTGTTGTGATCAAATATTTGCTCTGGATTATGCTGATAAAACTTCTCAACAGATTCCTCACGGGTCATGTCGTCACCTCTTGTCATGGGAAGTTGCCTTGTAAAGTACGATAGGTCATATGGAAACCTTGGTTCGTATAATATGTGCTGTGCTAATGGCATTAGTAATTTTGTTTGTAGGTATTGGTCAGTGCTTGTGTGTAGACCGTCATCCCATGTGTCAACTTTTTCACACAATTGACAAAGGGTGGCAATAAATTTTCCGCCCGCTCCGGGTGTATATTGCACCCATAACCAATTTACTTTGTTTTGCATATCTGTTTCAATAATTATGTATTGTATGATAGACCAAGGCAAAATAAAACCTTTTTGGGATATGAATTTTATAAAAAATTTACCATTTCAAAAATACCCTGTGCCCAACTTTGATGAATGGGAAGAAGCGAAACACTATCCAAAAGATATGGTCACCGATTCCTTGTGTTCAGATAAAACCGCAGAGGACTTGGGCATAGACTGGCAATGGACAAATAGGTTACACACACCAGAATGGAGAGTCAACGCAGTAAGCATATACAAACTCTCTCCTGGTAAAGTCACACCATGGCATACTGATCATTTTATCAACTTCAAAAAATACTACAATCTAGATGAAAAGGAAACGATACGTAGAAGGTTATTGTTTTTACATGATTGGCGTCCAGGACAGATATTCGCAATAGACGATAAAACTTACACTAACTGGCACGCCGGAGATTGGATTGAATGGACGCAAGAGCATTACCATATGGGTGCAAATCACAGCAACGAGATTAGGTATACTGCCCAGTTGACTGGGGTTAAATAGTATTATTATGTTTTATCTTTGGCACACACTTTTAATAACCGGAATGCTGGCAGTAGCATTTGGCCTAGGTTTCACCATGGGACAGTCTAGAGTAAGGAAAAATGTTCGGAACCGTTAGACTAATATTCGCAGTACTTTTAATATCGGGCGTTGCTGGTGCAGGCGTCTACGTGATGAAACTGCGGGCAGACAACGCCACACTCAAGGCCAACCAGATAGAACTAGAAAAAGGCATACAAGAACAAGGTAAACTTCTTGAACAACAGAAAAAAGATTTTGACGCAATACTAGAAAGCAATAAAAAACTGAACGTGCTTGTACAGACTTTCAAGAAAGATCTAGACGACTTGGATAAACGTTTCAATAAAGGCAAAAGAGATGTTGGTAAACTTGCCATAGCAAAAACAAAAGCAATAGAACGTATTGTTAATAAAGGTGCAGACAACGCCGCTAGATGTGTCGAGTTGGCATCAGGTGCCGAACACACAGAAGCAGAATTAAAAGCAACAAAAAAATCGGAGATCAATCCGGAATGCCCAAGTTTGGCAAATCCGAATTATGTAGCATATGAATAAAATTTGGGAAGTGCATAAGAAACAAGTAGATTGGTGGAAGAACAAATTAGGCCTAAGTTGGTACGGTGTTGCTTGGATGTCCTTTTTCAAAGGTGTGCTAATTGTTTTTATAATCTGTATTCTAACCGGATGTAGTATTGGTGAAAAAAGAGTTAAATTATTCACAGTTGAAGAACCTAGAGCAAAACTGAACTTGCCAAATCCTGATTCATTGGATCTAGAGAAAGTGCGTTGGATCATAATCACAAGTGACAATGCAGATGAAGTATTTAAAAAATTAGAAGAACAAGGTATAGATCCGGTCCTATTTGGATTGACCGATAAAGACTTTGAAATGATAGCAAAAAATTTCGCACAGATCAGGCAAAAATTGCAGGAAACCAACAGTCTGCTTGACGAATACAAAAAGTACTACGAGGCAGAGGATAAAAAATAATGTGGACGTATAGAGCAAAAGTAGTAAGAGTAATTGACGGAGACACAGTTG
>MDTB01148933.1_pt1 | contig 19282 bp, 17 predicted proteins | sample 811161 | NCBI WGS metagenome assembly MDTB01 (sample SAMN05326650, study PRJNA326480) | marine metagenome | isolation source: seawater | place: Mediterranean Sea | collected 2009
AATGGAGAGATTATTACAATTTATTATTTAAATAATAAAAAAATTGTCAAAAAGTTTAACTTTTATAAAAAAAAATTTAAAGATCTTGAAAAAAAACTAAATTTAATAGTTGAAAATAATATTATATTTGTTTCTGATAATTTAGGTTATTTATATGCTTTTGATTACGAAAAAAATGATATTTTGTGGGCAAAAGATTATAAAATACCTTTTAGATCTAATCTCAAAATTTATAAGAATAAACTGATAGCAGCAAACCAGAATAATGATGTATATTTCTTTAATAAAGTTAATGGAGACCTTATTAAGATGTTACCTACCGAGGAAACACTACTTAAAAATCAATTCGTTAATAATTTATCTTTAAGCGACAATAATTTGCTATTTCTTAATACAGCAGGATCATTGTATTCCTTAAATTGTGATAATATGCAAATGAGATGGTTTATTAATTTAAATGAAACATTAGATTTGAATTCTGGTAATTTGTTTAATAGCAATCAAATAATTACTGATAAAAAAAAACTAGTGGTTTCTTCCAATGATCATCTTTATGTTGTTGATATTGAAACAGGTATAATATTATCTAAATACAATTTTGTATCGATTGTTAAACCTTTAATTTTAAATGATTACTTGTTTTTAATATCAAAAAATAACTTGTTAATTTCTTTAGATTTGTCAAAAAATCAAATTATTTATTCTTACGATATTAGAAAAAAGATTTCTGATTTTTATAACAAAGAAAAGAAAAAAGTAATATTCAGAAATATCTTAGCGGCAAACAACCAGTTATTGGTTTTTTTAAAAAATTCTCATGTTTTAAAATTTGGTGTTGATGGAAATTTAAATGACGTAATTAAGTTACCTACAAATATTTATTCTAACCCAATGATTGCAAATAACCTATTATATTACCTAGATAATAAAAACAAATTATCTATTATTAATTAATTATTAGATTTTCCACTTAAGAGAGAAAGTTGTTTAACTTTAAGACCTTTAATATTGTCAAAAGGTTTAATAGGATAATCTCCGGTGAAATAATGATCACTAAATTGAGGATAAGCAGATTGTCTTGTAGATCCGGTTAACGCTTTGTACAAACCTTCTAAACTCAAAAATTTTAACGTTCTGGCCTTTATATAATTACACATTTCGTCTAAATTTTTATTATAAGCTAATAATTCTTCTTTTGTAGGCATATCAATACCATAAAAATCCGGGTATTTAATTTCTGGGCAAGCTATTCTAACATGAACATCTTTAGCACCACTCTCGTAGAGCATTTTTACAATTTTACTACAGGTAGTCCCTCTTACTAGCGAGTCGTCAATTAATATAATGGATTTATTTTTAACAATGGTCTTTGTAGGACTCAATTTTAATTTAACTCCCAAACTCCTAATATTTTGGGAGGGCTCAATAAAAGTTCTTCCGACATAATGATTTCTAATTAAACCTAGTTGAAACGGTTTATTTGATTGTTCCGAATAACCTAAAGCTGCAGGAACTCCCGAATCTGGCACTGGCACTACAACATCAGCATCAACGTCTGCCTCTTTAGCTAGTTGGATACCTAATTTTTTTCTGTATTCATATGCACATTTACCATTAATTAAACTATCTGGCCTTGCAAAGTAAATATATTCAAAAACACATGGCCTTTGTTTTTGTTTAGGAAAGGGTTTAATGCTTCTCAAAATATTTTTTTCAATTATAATAATCTCTCCATTTTCAACTTCCCTTATAAAAGTGGCACCAACAATATCTAAAGCACAAGTCTCAGATGAAAGTATATAAGAGTCATTTAATTTTCCGATTACTAGCGGCCTAATACCAAATGGATCTCTAACACCAACTAGCTTTTTATTAGTCATTAAAATTAAAGAATAACCTCCTTGAATTTGGAAAAGCGAATCGATTAATTTGTCAAGAAATTTTTCTCTACTAGATTTTGCTATTAATTGAACAATTGTTTCAGTATCGCTAGTAGTTCTAAATATTGCACCATCTTTAACTAGCGCGTTTCTTAATGCTAAAGCATTTGTTAAGTTTCCATTATGAGCGACACTTAAACCTCCCATGTACAAGTCAGCAAAAAATGGCTGAATATTTCTAAGTGAAGTTTCTCCAGTAGTAGAGTATCTATTATGACCAATCGCAAATTTTCCAGGTAGTTTTTTAAGTGTCTCTTGGTTGGTAAAATGATCACCAACTAAACCTTGCCTTTTTTCTGAGTGAAAACTAGTATCGTCATAGGAGACAATTCCACAACCTTCCTGTCCTCTATGTTGTAAAGCGTGCAATCCTAAAGCCACTAACGCTGACGCATCAACATGGTTTGATATTCCAAAAATACCACATTCCTCTCTCAATTTATCAAGATTAAATTTTTTCAATTTTTTCTTTCGTATCGATGAAATCATCATTGGATGGAAATTCTTCAATAAGTATTTCGCTTCCTTTATTTATTAAATTAAATGATATTGCCTCCTCGGCTGATATACCCCAATTTTGATGAGGATAAAACCAATTTAATATTGAAAATATACACACTGAAACTACATAGCCCTTGAAAATCCCGAATAACATACCGAATGCTTTATCAATAGATCCTACCCCAGTCCAAGTCACTACTTTACCTAGAGCTTTACCAATTAAAATTGTCAAAAAAAGTGTAGTAACAAAAACTCCAACTCCTATTCCAACTTTATTGATGAATTCAGATTCTATATAATGGCTTACTGTTGGCTGTAATTTTGGAACCAATATGATGGTAACTATTGTAGAGAAAACCCATTTCATAAATAATATTAAACTTAAAGAGAAACCTTTTATGGAGCATTGAAAAATAAAATATAAGAAAATTACTGCAATAACGGTATCAAATACATTTATACTAGTTAATATATAATCTAACACATTGTTCATCTTTGATTATTCATCATCTCTGCCAAAAGGCTTGTAAGTTAGCAACAATCTCGGTAGTAAAGTTAATACTGAAATCATTGCTAGAAGCATTGCGATACCTGTAAAAATTCCAAAGTAAATAGTTGGAATAAAATTTGACAAGATCAATATGGAAAAACCAAAAACAATTGTTATAGATGTGTTTAAAATTGCGATACCTACTGTATTATGACATCTATCAAGAGTTTTTCTATAATTTCTAATTTTTTGAAATTCCTCTTTAAATCTGTAAATATAATGAATACTATTATCTACTGCTATTCCAATTGTAATAGCTGCAATAGTTATTGTCATCATATCTAGGGGTATACTCATTAATCCAATTATGCCTAAAATAAAAAAGGCGGCTAAAAAATTTGGAATTATCCCTATAAATGATAAGGTCGTATTTCTGAATAACACAAAAAACATCATAAATATTCCAAGCATAACGACGCCTAGTGTCAGTATCTGAGATTTGAACAAACTCTGTAATAAATTATTAAATAATATAAGCACTCCAGATAATTTATATTCTTCTTTATTAAAACCTAATTCAGAATTTATATCTGAATTTATTTTTTTTATTAGCGCGTCTCTTCTCAGATTTTTTAAAGAGTCTTTAATTCTCACCGAAATTCTAGCTTCATCGGCCTCAACAGAGATATAAGGAGAAATAATTTCCTTTTTTATTTCATTAGGTATTTTGCTATATAGAACAGCAATCTCTAGGCTTTGCAATTCTTTGTTATTTAAGTCTTCTGCGACTCTTAAAATTGATCCAAATGATAATACCTTTCCAATCTCCGGAAGAGAGTCTAGATAATCATGAACTTTTAAAATCTTATCCATTTTATCTCTAGTAAACCAATATTTAGCTTTATCTTCTTCGCCCCGGCTATCTTCGTCCCACTCAGAAAAATCATCTTTATCATCTTTTATAGCCTTGAGGTTTTTTATATTTTTACTTGGAAATTTAATAATAACATTTAACGGTGTGGTGCCGCCTAAATCATCGTCAATTTTTTTCATTCCTTTGTAAATTTCAGTTTCTTGATCAAAATAATTTATAAAACTGTTTTCGACTTCTAATTTCAAAATTCCAAAAATACTAACTATAATTATTAGAATTGAGATACCATAAACTATGCTTTGATTATTTTTTGCTAAACTTCCTAGAAAACCTGTTATTTTTGATTTTTCAACTATCTTTATATTTATTTCATTATCTGATGAAAAAATACTTAATAATGACGGTAATAAAAAAAATGTAACGGATATAGAAATAATTAAACCCAAAGTCATCATCCATCCAAAATCTATAATAGGTTTAATTCCGCTAAAGATTAATGATAAAAACGCGCAAATAGTTGTCAAAACAGTATACAGAATAGGCATTATCATTTTTTTACTAGCCGCAAGAACAGCCTCTTTTTTAGTTAAATTCGGACTCTCTTTTCTCAATTGCAAAAACCTTACTGTTAAATGAATATTCATTGCCATGTTTAGTATTAACATTAATGCTATAAAGTTTGATGAAATCACTGTTACCTTCCAACCTATTAATCCCAATAAACCAATCATGATTATCACTGAAGTAGAGCAGCCCAGTAAAGGCATTAAAACCCATTTCATGTTTTTAAAAATTAACCAAAGAGTAAAAACTATAAATGAGAAAACTCCAATACCAAATACTACAATATCATTTTTAATATATGTCATCATATCATCAGCGATCATTGGAATTCCACCTAAATGAATTTTTGCATTTTCACCATACTTCTCGATTACGTCTCTTATCTCAAATATGTTTTGATGATTTCTTTGATTGTAAAGATTTTTATAGTCTTCATATTCTTTTAAAAATTTTTTATACGCTATTTTTTCAGCTTTATTTAATCCAGACTCAATAGATTGATTATAATATTTTTCTTTTATCTTTAAATATTCTTCCAAACGCTTGTCTTTTTTTAGATATACGACAATTCCAGAAGTTTTACCGTCCTCGCTAATCACATAATTTTTATAAATAGGGCTATTTAATATTTCATCGAATCCTCTCTTTCTATCAATTTCAGGATAGGCTAAAGTTTTATAATTCTTTAATCTTTCCATCAAAGTATCATCCGTACTTTTTAGAAGGGGAACATCAATTACAGTTATTACACTATCAACCCAACTAAGTTGTTCAATTTTTGACTTCAATAGTTGTAAGTTTAGAACTGTTTCTTTCTCAACAAAACTCTCTATTGGAGAATAGGTTAAAAATAAAAATTCTTTTGAATTATATCTTTCATTAACCTCTCTTAGATATTTAAGATCCTTATCACCCTCAAGTAACAAGGCGTCTGAGGACGCATCTAAATTAAAATTTTTAGCAAAATATGTTGAAAATACAATTAGAATAGACAATAGCACAAGAGTTATTTTAGGAAAATCAACTACTAATTTTTTATAAATATTCAACAGCATCTAAGTATTTGAGATATATCTGAAAAATTTAATAACTAAAGTAAAAATTGTTTTTAATTTTTGCTTAAATCTTTGAATTTAGTATAAATCCCTTCAAACTCAACTTTTATAGTCCCCGTGGGACCATGCCTCTGTTTTCCCAAAATTATATCAGCCAACCCATTGACATCATTCATTTTAGATTGCCACTCAGCATGTTCAATTGACCCTAGTTTTGGTTGTTTTCTCTCTAAATAATATGCTTCTCTGTAAACAAACATCACAACATCAGCGTCTTGTTCTATTGAGCCAGACTCCCTTAAATCAGCAAGTTGTGGCTGTTTGTCATCTCTTTGTTCAACAGCTCTTGATAATTGTGATAATGCCAAAACAGGAACAGATAATTCTTTTGCTAATGCCTTTAAACCTTGAGTTATTTCCGATATTTCTTGAACCCGTCCCTCGCTTTTATTTGAGCTTGATCTCATTAATTGAATATAATCCACTACAACCAAACTTAAACCAAAAAGCCTTTTTATTCTTCTAGCTCGATTACTTAATGTTGCAATAGTTATTGCGGGTGTTTCATCTATGTAAAGAGGAATATTATAAATATCTCTAGAAGTTTCAATATATCTATTAATCTCTTCCTCTGTAACTTTTCCACGTCTTATATCATCTGATCTTATTTTTGCTTGCTCTGATAAAATTCTAGTAGAAAGTTGTTCTGAAGACATTTCTAAAGAAAAAAAAGCTACAGATGATTTATTTTGTTGCTTAACAAGATGTTGAGCAACATTGTAAGCTATATTAGTCGCTAGCGCAGTTTTCCCCATGGATGGTCTACCTGCTAAAATTATTAAATCAGATTTATGAAGACCTCCTAATTTTTCATCCAAGTCAGTTAAACCAGTCGGAACACCAACTAAGCCTTTATCATTTTTCATAGCAAGTGTAGCCATTTCAATAGTTTGATCTATTGCTTGATTAAATTTCAAAAATGATTGAGAGAAACTTCCTCTTTCAGCTAAATCAAAAAGAGATTTTTCAGTATTTTCTATAATGTTCTCGGCATTTTGCTCCTGCGAATTAGCATTAAAAGTATCTGAAGATAATTTATCTGAAATTAATACTAATTCTCTTCTCAAATACATTTCATGTATAACTTTTGCATAATCTAAAGCTTGTTTAGAAGAAGATGAGAACCTTGTTAATTTTACCAAATATTCAGTTCCGCCTACCTCATTCAACATATTATCTTTTTCAAAATAGTTTTTTAAAGTAATAGGATTAGCAATCATACCCTTATTATTCAAACTTTCGATAACTTCATAAATTTTAATATGCGCGGGATCATAAAATATTGATGGTTTAATGGTTGAGGATATCTCATCAATTATATCGTTATTGACCAAAATAGATCCTATTAAAGCCTGCTCGGCCTCGATGTTACAAGGTTGTTTGTTATTTTTTTCTTTTTGAAGAGCATTACTTTCTTCCATAAAAACATATTAATTAAAAGACATTTTCTTAAAAGAAAAAAGTTACGCACTATTTTACTTGTACTGTGGAAAAGTTATTTTGACTGTATTTTATCGATTTTAATAGTTATATTTGCTTTTACTTCAGCGTGAAAATTTATATCCACTTTATATGATCCAATTTTATTAAGCTCATCTTTTAAAATTATTTGAGAAGGAGCCACCTCAGCTTTAACATTTTCTTTAATCAAATTAGTAATTTCTTTAGGCTTAATTGAGCCATATAAGTCACCATTTTCTTTAGACTCTCTATTAAATTTAAAAATCTTGTTATTTACTAGTTTCGCTATTTCTTTAAATTTATTTTTGACTTCCGCATTTTTTTTGTTTAATTCGTCTTTTTTTCTATCAACTAATACTTGATTTTCTTTACTAAATCTTAGCGCTTTTCCTTTTTTTAATAAAAAATTTCTTCCATAACCGTCCTTAACTTTAACTTTGTCCCCTATATTTCCAAGATTTAATATATTTTCTAGTAAAATTAAATTCATTTTAAATTAATGCTAAAATTTTTGCTTTTTTTATTTCTTTGGTTAATTTTTTTTGCTTGTTGAAAGATACAGAAGTTATTTTGGAAGAAATTATTTTTCCATTTTCAGACACGTATTTTTTCAATAAATTTACGTTCTTGTAATCAATTATCGGAGCATTCTTAATTGACAACGGACACTTTTTAGAAAATTTACCCTCTGATTTCTGAAATAAGCTTAGTTTACTAAGAGAATTAGAATTTTTTCTATTAAATTTTTTGTTTTTTCTTTTCATTATGATTGCTTAGCTTTTTTAAAGAATTCATTTTTAGTGTCTAATTTTTTATATTTTACAGTTAAATGCCTTAGAATACTTCCATCTACCTTAATATTCTTATCAATTTCATCTAATGTGCTTTTATTGCCTTGAAACTTGTAATGAATATAAAAGCCTTTTCTGTAATTTTTAATTTTATTTGACAAATTTAAAAGTCCCCAATCTTCAATTTTAATTACTTTTCCAGCAGACTCATTTATTAGTTTGCTATATTTTTCTCTAACTTTTTGCAATTCTTTCTCAGCTAAGTCTTGCTTAGTGACAATAGTATTTTCGTAAAACGCCATATTATATGTATTTTTGTATTATTATTTATTTGTAAAATCTGGGTTATACTATAATGAATAATTATAGCAATACTAATTATTATTAAATAAATGCAATCAATACTGTTTCCAGGCCAAGGTTCTCAAGTGGTAGGTATGGGAAGTGAATTTTACCAAAATTTTAATATTGTAAAAAAAATATTTTCCCAAGCAGACGATAAATTAAAATTTCCTCTTTCAAAATTAATTTTAGAAGGTCCGGAGGATAAATTACAACTCACAGAAAATACTCAACCAGCAATTTTAACAGTAAGCTATTCAATTTATAAAATTTTAATTGAAGAGTTTAATTTTAATGTTCAGCCAATTAGATATTTTGCTGGACACTCTCTTGGTGAATATAGTGCTTTAGTTTGCTCAGGTTCTCTTAATTTTGAAGACGCCTTATATTTACTCAATGAGAGAGGCAAAGCTATGCAGAAAGCAGTGCCATTAGGCGAAGGTAGTATGATCGCTGTTCTTGGAGCTAAAATAGACCTAATAAGAAACTTGTTGGCAAAAATAAGTGAGGAAAATAAAAAAAACGTTTGTGAAATTGCGAACGATAATGCAGAAGGGCAAATTATATTAAGTGGAGACGTAAAAGGTATCGAGATTTGTAAAAAACTTTTAAAAGAAAAAAAAATTAAATCAATACCGCTAAAGGTTAGCGCACCTTTCCATTGCTCTTTAATGAAGTCAGCGGCTAATGAAATGAGAGAAAAAATTTTAAACACAAATTTTAACAATTTATCGGTAGAGGTAATCAGTAATGTTACTGCAAAACCTGAAAAAAATATCGAGAGTATAAAGAAACTCTTAATAGAGCAAATTTATTCAACAGTCAGATGGAGAGAGAGTCTTATAAAGATGTATAAAGATGGAAATGAAAATTTTATTGAAATTGGACCTGGGAAAGTTTTGTCAGGCATGGTAAAAAGAACTATCAAAAATGTAAAATGCTTTTCAATTAACTCAATTGCTGATATTAAAAATTTGACAGATGAATTTGAAAAATAAAAAAATACTAATCACTGGTGCATCAGGCGGTATAGGAAAATGTTTGGTAGAAAAATTCAATAATTTGGGTTCAAAGATAATTGCAACTGGCACAAATGAGGAAAAACTTACTGATTTAAAAAAAAATTTTCCTAATATTAATATTGAAAAATTCAGATTAAACGAGCATGAAAAAATTGAAAGCTTCATAGAAAAAATAGATAAAACATTTAATGGGTTGGAGATTTTAGTGAACAATGCAGGAATTACATTAGACAATTTGTCAATCAGGTTATCAGAAGAAAATTGGAACAAAGTGGTAGATGTTAATCTAACATCAACTTTTTTAATGTGTAAGTTTGCAATAAAAAAAATGTTAAAACAAAAAAAAGGAAAAATAATAAATATTACTTCGATAGTTGGTCATACTGGAAATATTGGCCAAGCTAATTACGCCGCGTCAAAAGCAGGTATTGTTGCGTTTTCAAAAAGTTTGGCTTTAGAGTATGCTAGGAAAAATATAAATATTAATTGTGTTTCACCAGGTTTTATCAAAACAGATATGACAGATAAAATAAATGAGGAATTTAAGAAAAATTTAATTAACAAAATTCCTTCTGGAAATTTAGGTACAGGCCAAGATGTTTCAAATTGTGTTGCATTTTTAGCCTCAGATATGGCAAATTACATTAATGGTGAAACAATACATGTGAACGGTGGAATGTATATGGCTTGACAATTCTATTTAATAATCTAATAAGAATTAAATAACTACGAAAGGAATTCATGTCTGACGATGTTAAAAATAAAATAAAAAAAATTGTTGCTGATCACTTAGGTATTGATGAAGAGAAAGTCACAGAGGAAGCAAGTTTTATAGATGATCTAGGAGCTGATAGCTTAGACACTGTTGAACTAGTAATGGCATTCGAGGAAGAATTTGGTTCTGAAATTTCTGACAGTGAGGCAGAAAAAATTCTAACAGTAGGTGATGCTATCAAATTTATTGAGAGTAAAACCACTTAAAAGATATTAATAATTAAATGAAACATGATAGCAAAAATATCATGGTTATATTGTCGTCCCCATCAGGTGTTGGAAAAACTACTTTAACTAAAAAAATACAACAAAAATATCAAACCTTTAAAATCTCAGTATCATACACCACAAGACCACCTAGATCTAATGAAGTTGATGGCGTAGATTATCATTTTGTTTCAAAAGATAATTTTGAAAAACTTATGAATGAAAATAAATTTTATGAATATGCCAAAATCTTTGAAAATTATTATGGCACTCTTAAAAAAAGCGTTGATCAAACTTTGCTAACAAACGACATCTTGTTTGATATAGATTGGCAAGGAACTAAACAATTATCGAAATTTAAAAATCTAAATCTAATAAAAATTTACTTAATAACAGATAATAGAGAAGAGCTCAAAAAAAGGTTAATTAAAAGAAATCAAAATACTCAGGAAGAAATTGAAAAAAGATTTAAATCATTTGATAAAGATATTAAAAATTGGAAAGATTATGATTACATAATAATAAATAAAAATCTTGAAGTTTGCTTTAAACAAATAGAAAATATTATTAATACAACTAAGTCTAATTTACTGACCTCTTTTCAAATAACTCAGTAATTTTATAATATATTTCTGGTTTTACTTCCGAAGGCCTCTTGCTTAAACTAATAGCGTGTATTTTATCGATATCGCTCTTATTTAATACTTTTTTGATATTTTTATTAATCATTTTTCTTTTACCTGAAAAAAAAATATTTGTTACTTTTTCCAAATTTTCAAGTTTTTTGATATTTTTCATCAAATTTTTTTTGGGTTTAAAGTGTATTACCATAGAACTAACCTTTGGCTTTGGAAAAAAACAATTTGATGAAACGTTGAAACTTTTATCAATATCTAATCTGTAGTTTCTTAAAATAGAAAGTCTTCCATATTTAGGTGAGGGATATTTACAGACTATTTTTTCTCCTAATTCTTTTTGAAACATAAACACTAAATCTTTAAACTCAGGTGGCCATATCTTAAATCTAAGTATTTTAACTAATATTTGAGAAGAAATATTATAAGGTAAATTTCCAAATACTACTGTGTCTTTTTTAATTATTTTTTCCAAATTAAACTTAAGTATATCCGCATTACAAATTTTTAGTAAATTTATATCAAAATATTTTAGTTTTAAATTTTCTGATAACCCATCGTCTTTTTCAATAAGAGTAAGAGATTTTGGTTTTCTTTTTAAAATTTCTTCAGTTAACGCTCCTTTACCCGGACCTATCTCTATGACATCTCTATTATTAATTTTTACAGTGTCAATAATCTTTCTTATTATATTCCTATCAATTAAATAATGCTGACCTAATGATTTTTTTGGAAATCTCATTATTAAAATTTGCTTACAAAACTTAAGCATTTAATCAGACTTAATGAATTTGCTTTATTTTTTCCTATAAGAGTTTTAGCAGTACCGTGGTCAGGAGAGACCCTAATATATTTTAGACCGAGAGTTAAATTTATCGCATCAAACTTAAAAATTGATTTAAAAGGAGCTAAAACTTGATCGTGAAACATTCCAACTATAACATCATACCTTTTATAATCATTAATAAAAATTGTATCAGCTACATAGGGTCCATTAACATTTATCCCTAATTTTTTGAGACTATTGATAGCAGGCAAAATTATTTTTGTTTCCTCCGAACCTCTAATCATCTCAGAGTTATGAGGATTTAAACCGAGAATAGCTATTTTAGGAGACTTATTTAGATTTTTTTTAAACCATGAGTTTATCGTTTTAACTTTTCTAATTATTAAATCCTTATTTATATTCTTTGAAATACTTTTTATTGGCAAATGTGTTGTTATAGGGCAAACAGCAATCTTATCATTTTTAATTAGCATAACCTCAGATTTATCTTTTATACCACATTTTGAAGCTAAGAACTCAGTTACTCCTTTAACAGATTTATTAAGGTTCAATGTTTTTTTATCAATAGCGCAATTTACAATCCCGCTGACATTTTCGTTTAGAGCATATTTATGGGCTAAATTTAAAGACTCTCTAATAAATTTTGATGATTCTTTAATAGAAACATCAAATGGATTTTTAAAATTTACTTTTACATCAATTATTTTTATTGAGGTATTAAAAAATTTATCATCAATGTGGTTGATTTTTTTAAGTTTTAACTTATAATTTAATTTTTTTAATTGTTTTGATATTAGATTATAATTTCCGATTATATAAATTCTTTTTCTAATTTTAAAATTTAACTTGTTCCAACTTTTAAATATCAATTCTGAATTAATACTATTTGGATCTCCAAATACTAGAATTATTTTTTTCATCATTTATATTCAATTAAATTTGTGCTTTTTAACTTTGATAAATGACTTCTCGAATAAAGATTAAATAATTCATTTCTTTTACTTTTTATTAAATTATTTTTTAATTTGGTTAAGTCTAAATTTTTTAATGATTTTGTCCTTTTATTATTTAATTTTAAAAATATAACATTATTTTGCCCTTTAATAGGCTTGCTTACTTCTCCCAAAGACATTTCATTGACTATATTATATATTTTTTTAGACAACGATTTAGAATTAACCCATCCTAATTTACCTTTGTCAGCTGAGCTTGGAGATATGCTGAATCTCTTTGCAGTAGTTTCAAACCCTTCAATTTCGATTTGTTTTTTTAAATTTGCGATCATGTTATTATCGTTAGTATCGTTGTTTAATAAAACTTCTATTTCTGACAAATTATATTCCTCTACATTGGAATTATTTTTAACTAGGACTTTTATTTCATTCTCTATTGCATCTTCATCAATTACTATTTTTTTATCGTAAATTGCATAGATAAACTGTTGCCATTTAAATTGCGTAATTATTTCATCTAAAAAAATTTCAAAATCTAGATTATGAACCTCAAATTTCTTTTTAAGTCCCTCAACATCATTTTGTGAGATAGATCTTAAATATTGATCAATTTGTTTTTCATTAGCTTTAAAGTCGTATTTACCTAATTCTATTTTTTTTAATTTTGTTTGAATTAACGAGTCTAATGATTGTTTTTTTAATTTGTCAATATTTTCTTGATTAATTTCAACTCCTTCTACTATCAGCAAACTTAAAATTTTATTTTTAACTTCGAAACTTGTAACAATATGATCCTCAACTTTTAAGACAATATTATTTTTTAAATTGGCTTTACTTTCATTAGAAATTGATGACAAAATTATTATAAAAAATATGTAAATTAATTTACTTTTCATTGATTAAAAGAGGGACTACTAATGTTACCAAAAGGAGTTAAGGTTATCTTGAACATTAATGAATTTTCTGGTTCTATTTCAGAGTCAGTGTAAAATTCTCTTCTGTAAACTAAACCAGCTCTTAAGCAATCATTTAAATATTCGTAACTGAGATTGTAGAATTCGGCTGAGTTTGTTATTAAATTCCTTTTAGTTTGAAATGAGAAAACGCCATCATCATTATTTTTAAAATTTACTTTAGTTTTTAAATATTCCTTGTTACCAATATGTTTATCTTCATGTAAATAATTAAAATCAAAATTTAATGAATTAAAATTAATTGTTGCTCCAAATTCATTGTAATTAAATTCTTTGTAATTTTGATCAGCTGAAAAGTTGTAGTTTAAACTAAAATTATCATTGAATTTATATTTAGCTGACCCTACTAAATCTGAAAGTTTTTCATCTAAACTGCTTTTTGAAGCCATTTTTTTATTTTCTTCTTCATTAATTACTTGAGCTAAAGAAAAATCAAAATCATTCCCATTTGACTTTAATTTGTAATCTAGACCGATAGTCCCACTTAACCCAGTTTCAAAATTGTTTATATTATTTAATCTGTTTAAACTAAAAGCATTTAGGGGATCTAATCTAAATCCGTCTGTTTCCTTTCTCATTGTGCCGGGTGAGTAACGTACTAAAAATTTGGGAGTGAGCAAATGATTTGATTTAGAGGAACTTTTTATTAAATCTAACTCAGTTAAAAAACCTATTGCACCATACAATTCACTTGTAGTGTCCTTTTTATAAATATCAACATTTTTAGTTTCATAATTAATGTTCTTAATGTTACCTAAAATCTTACTTTTTAAACCTGAATTAAAATCTATGTCCCTAAAATTCCAATTTAAATCATTCACAAAAAAATTAGTGAACTTGTTCGTGTCATACTTATGTACTTTATAATTTGATTGTAAGTCTAAATTACCGTAGTTCTCATCACTATATAAGTTTTTGTCAACAATCATCTCTGGAAATATGTACTCGTATTTATCATTATAATCATCATTCAATGTTTCATAAATATTTGCATTAAAACCGAAAAACAGATCATCTTCTTCATGCGTATACTTAATTGAATTTTCAAGAGAATTTATATTATGATCAATTAAATCAGAATTTATTTTATAAAGTTTTAAGTATTTATCATTCGAAACATCTTGAACAACCAAATTAAAAGATTTTTCCACTCCATTATCATTTATAAAATTTTTTGAAAATTTAGAGAAGAAATGCGATTTACTACCAGTTGGTTTGCTTGGGCTACTCCTTTTATATCCTTCAGTGTAACCAACATCTGCAAGAAAGCTACCATTCAACAATGCTTGGTGATATTCACCTAAAAAAAGTGGATGTTCCTTATCAAAAAAATTATTAGTTAATGTAAAATTCTTATCATTATTTAAAGCAAAGAAATAAGGAAGTGAAATCCCAGTTCCTAAATTTCTAGTATCCGAAAAAGATGGCGGAAGAAAACCTGATCTGCGATCAACGGTTGGATCTGGATGAGATAACTTAGGTATATAAAATATTGGGATGTCATAAATTTTTATTACTGCATGGTCATAATATATTGTCTTTTTTTTATTATCATGTAACATTTTCGAGGATTGTATAGACCATGGAGGACATTTATCATTTTCTCTGTAATCACAAAGAGTAAAAACACTTTTGTCAAATGAACTATATTTTTTACCAATAGCTACAGTATTTGAAAATATTCTTGGTTTATTTTTCTCGTCTATTTTAAAATCTTTTGAATTTAAATACGCTTTGGTATCACTACCAATTATTTCTTTTTTTTTAGTATCTATATATATCTGTGAAAATTCGTATGAGTTATCAATTTTATCTACAATTTTAATTGAACCTACAGATTTAAATATATTTGTATGTGTAAGATATTCAAAATTGTCTAATAAAATTTTATTATTTTCTGTATCTGTAATTATTGTATTAGATTTCGAAGAAATTGATTTTTTTTCTTTGTCTATTAATAAATCCTCTGTATTCACAATGTATTGACTTGATGTAATAATTTTTGTGAGTCCTACGGTTTTGAATATTTTTGTTTTATCATTATACTCAGCATAATCAGTCTCTATTTGATTTGATTGACTATCAATAGCAATAACTTTTTTTCTTAATTTAATAAATCCAGAGACTCGATTATACTCTGCAAATTCACTTTTAATTACATCACCCGTATCGGTTTTTACAATGACATCTTTTTCAAATATTGTTGTCTCTTTATTCTTATCTAAGCTTATATTTTTTGCTTCAATAAAGATATTTTCTGCTAAAGAATGCGAAGTTAAGAAAAATGATAAAAAAAATATAATAAAGCTATTTCTCATTGATTTGTAATACACCTATAAAAGTGAATAATCCCAATGCTAGAACCGGTGCCCAAACTGCTAGAATAAGAGGTATTCTATCAGTTTGCCCCAAAGCCAAAGATAAATCTTTGAAATAAAAAGTTAAAACACACGTCACTAATCCAAATAAAATTAGTCGAAAATTATCTGATTTTTTTAAAGTGTTCATTGTAAAAACCGCTGCAATTGCAGTCATTAAAAATAAAAAAAAAGGTAATGACAGCATAGAATGCAGGCTTTGATTAAGGTAGGTTTTGCTGTAACCGTTACTAACTAATTGGTTATAGTTTATGATTAAATCAATAAAAGACATAGTATCAAAATTTTTAAAAAGGCTATTGATTTTATCATAATTATAAATTGATTTTATTTGATAACTTTCTAGTATTTCAGGAACAAGTATACCATTATTTGGTTTAAAAATTGTCACGTTCTCGAGTATCCATTCATAATTTTTAATATTTGCTTTACTAGCTGTAATTTTTTCTAATAAATTAGATCTTTTATCTAAATGAAAAATTGTTACGTCTACTAAATTGAAGCCCCTAGGTTTTGCTGCAGCAATTATTCTTTGATTATTCTCAAGATTTTCTTTAATCCAAAGACCATTTTTATTAAATGTTACTAAGTGATCAATATCTCTAGAATAATTAGATTTAGTAAGTTCATAATATTTCGACATTGATGAAGTAATTGGATTAATAAAAACTAGTATTATTAAACCTAAAACAAAAGAGGTAATTGCGAGGATGAAAAATATTTTTAAATTTGAATATCCAAAAACTTTGAATGATAAAAGATCTTTGTTGTTACGAATTTTCATCATGAACCACATGCTAGATATGAAAATTATAAATGGTAATATTTTTATGAGCATACTAGGTATGTAAATACTTGTAAGAATTAAGGGTAAAAAAATACTAACATTGATATTTTTAAAAAATTCAATTTCTTCAAAAAGATTTAAAATCATACCAAAACAATAAAAAACTAAAACCACAATTAAAAATGTTTTTAAAAAGTTTTTTAATAAGTAATTAAATAAAATTTTATTCATGTAAATTTTGTTTCTCTTTTAAATCTATAAATTAAATAAATATAAAATATTATTATTAGCATAAAAGGTATTAGTATAAACATAAGCATTAATGTTTTATTTAAACCCGTATATCTAACTACAAGTTCTGTAAAAAGCAAAACGATAAAGCTATAAATAAAGACACTGATTTTATTAAAGTAAATCTTTTTAGATCTTATTAAAAGCAATCCACAAACTAATGATAGAACCGGCATATAAAATGGAGTAATAATTCTTCTGTTTAAAGTTGGTATAATTTCTTTTTTAAATTTGTCATTACAAAATTTATTTTCTTGGCTTTCGACAGACAAACATTTTAATAATTTTAATGTGGAAGTTTCCTGAATCTTTGGCTGTTTAATTGTGTTGGTAGACAAGTTACTCAAATCAATGCTTAGTTGTTCAAAGGTTATAATTTCATTGTCTGCGTCTTTTTTCGTAGAAATTATTTGCCCGTTCAAAAGCATCATTCTCTTTTCGTCAACCACACCGACCTCAGCTATTATTGTAGTCGTATCTGTTGAAGAAATATTAGATGATAGATTTTTAATGTTGTTCCCTTTGTCATGTAAAAAAATATTTTTCATTTGATTATTAATTTTTTTTTCAACTAAGAAAGTAAAGCCTTTAAAAGAATCACTAAACTGTTGTGTTTTAATTGTAGGTAAAAAAGAATTTAAATTATCATTACTGAGCAATTGTCTAGATTTGTTTAAAGCAATTGGAGTTACCAGAGTAGAAAGCATTAGATAAAATATTAAAGCTATTATAGAAGTTAGTAAAAATAGGTTAACAACTTGTATTTTTTTTACTCCAGAAGTCCAGAGAATTATGAACTCACTATCCTGAACATGTTTAATTATGAAAATTATTAAGGAAAGCAAAAAAGCTAAAGGTACAAATTTAGGAGCAATTCCAAATAAATTAAGCAGTGAATAAGAGAAATATATAGAAACTGGGTAGCCATTTTCAACTATAAGGTCTAAAAAACTTACAGCCCTTACAGTCAAAGCAATTACCGAAAGACCGAATAATATCATTAAAAATGTTTTAAAAATTTCTAATAAAAAATTCTGATAAATTTTGTTTTGAAGCATTGCAATTTTACGTATATAAATAAAGCAACCTTTAACAAATTTCAATCTATGGTTTAAACACGCTCAATTTTCCATTGAATTCTTACATATTTATACTTATATAGCTCACAAAACAGTAAATTCGAATAATATAAATGTCTGTAAAAATTAATTATTTAAAGAAAAATACACACCAATCATCAGCAAACTTAGTTTTATTCACAAACGAAAAATACAGTATTGCCTCTTTAAGAAAATATCTATCAAGTTCTGAGTTTTCATATGTAAGCGATCTGTTGAAAACCAGCGATTTAAAAAAAAATTTATTCGTTTACGAATTAACTTCCAAAAAAAAACTAGTTTTAATATCTGTAAAAAAAGATTTAAAAACTTCAAATATTGAAAATTTAGGAGCTGAATTTTATGGTAGAATAAACCATGGAAAAAATAGTGAATATTTTATAATCGCTGATACATTATTGACTAAGTTTGAAAAATTTTTAGGTTATTTTTTACATGGATTAAAACTAAAGTCATATGAATTCAAAAAGTATAAAACAAAAAACGAAAAAAGATTTATTTCTATTAATGTTGTTGGAAAGAAGAATATCCCAACAAACCAAAATAAATTAAAATTCAAAGCCTTAGAAGAAGGAACTTTTTATGCAAGGGATTTAGTTTCTGAGCCTGGAAATGTTTTGCATCCTGATGAATATGCAAAAAGGTTGAGTGCTTTAAGAAAAACTGGATTAAAAATAAATATCTACGATGAGAAAAAATTAAAAAAACTTGGCATGCATGCCTTACTTGGAGTTGGGCAAGGTAGTATAAGAGGCTCTTATCTAGTTACAATGGAATGGAAGGGCCTTAAAAATAATTCAAAACCATTAGCTTTTGTTGGCAAAGGAGTTTGTTTTGACACAGGTGGATATTCTCTGAAACCTGCTAAATTTATGGAAGACATGACTTATGACATGGCCGGTTCCGCAACAGTCGTTGGTTTAATGAAAAATTTTGCATTAAGAAAAGCAAAAATAAATGCAGTAGGTGTAGTAGGGTTAGTTGAGAACATGGTAAGCGGAAATGCTCAAAGACCGGGTGATATAGTTAAATCGTATAGCGGAAAAACAGTTGAGATTTTAAATACAGATGCAGAAGGACGTCTTGTTTTAGCTGATGCATTAACTTTTACAGAAAAAAAATTTAAACCAAAATTTATAGTTGATTTAGCTACATTAACAGGAGCAATTATTGTTTCACTGGGATCTGAATATGCAGGACTATTTTCAAATGATGATAAATTATCAAAGCAGTTAGTTGAAGCTGGAGAAAATGTTCAGGAAAAACTTTGGAGAATGC
>MDTB01099696.1_pt1 | contig 19280 bp, 12 predicted proteins | sample 811161 | NCBI WGS metagenome assembly MDTB01 (sample SAMN05326650, study PRJNA326480) | marine metagenome | isolation source: seawater | place: Mediterranean Sea | collected 2009
AACAAAATATTATTCCTGTAGTTGATGCTGCAATACAAAAAGCTGGAGTTAAAAAAAATGATATTAATGCTGTTGCTTATACAAATGGACCAGGGCTACTAGGATCTCTTCTTGTTGGAAGTTCGTTTGCAAAATCTTTTGCAATGGGTATGGGAATACCAATAATTGCAGTAAATCATATGCAAGCTCATATATTAGCACATTTCATTGATGAAGAAAAAAAAACACCAGCATTTCCTTTCTTATGCTTAACTGTTTCTGGTGGCCATACTCAAATTGTTAAAGTAGAAAACACAAATAAAATGACAATTATTGGAACTACAATTGATGATGCAGCAGGTGAAGCATTTGATAAATCAGCTAAGATTTTAGGACTAAAATATCCTGGTGGACCTTTGATAGATAGATACGCAAAAAATGGAGATATACATGCTTTTAAGTTTGGTAAACCAAAAGTAAAAGATCTAGATTTTAGTTTTAGTGGACTTAAAACTTCTATCTTATATAAAATAAAAGAAAATATAAGAAATGAACCTAACTTTATAAAAGAAAATCTTGAAGATCTATGCGCTTCAATTCAATATAGTATTGTTTCTATATTAATTGAAAAAATTCAAAAATCAATTGATATAACAGGAATTAAAGAGATTGCTATAGCAGGAGGTGTTTCTGCTAATTCATATCTTAGAAAAAGATTACAAGAATTATCTCACAAAAATAATTATAAGTTATATATTCCTAAATTTGAGTATTGTACTGACAATGCCGCCATGATCGCAATTGCCGGTTATTATAAACACCTAAATAGAGAATTTGCTAAGCAAAATGAGACGCCCTCACCATCATTAACTTTTTAAAAAATCTATAGAAATATCTATAGCTTCTTGCAAATCCTTTGGAAAAACTTTTAAAGTATAAGGGTGCTCACCATTAAAAACATGATTACCACCATTAATTATATGAAGTTCTGTACTGATATTCCAGTCTTTAATTTTATAAGCATCTTCAATTAAAACAGTAGTATCAGCATCACCATGAACATGTAAGTGTGGAACTCTCATATTTACAAGGGCTTTTTGAATATCTAGTCTTTCTGCATTAGTAATACAATTTTCATAAAACTGATAATACATAGGCATATTCTGTTTTGTACGACCATTATAAATATATGCTACATTTTTTTTTTGCCAAACTTTAAGCTTTTCATATGATGGAAGTTTAGCTAAAAAATCAGCAGGAGAAGCCCAGCTAATAACATTAGAAATTTTATTATACTCTGCAGATTTCAATATTGAAATTCCTCCTCCTCTACTATGTCCAAACAAAGTAATTTCTGGCGATTTAAATTTACTACAAACCCAATTAATCACTAGTCCTAAATCATCTAATTCTTTACAAAAATTATTATTGCCAAATGCATCTAAATCTACAAAATCACAAGGATTTTCTAAAGTTGTTCCATTAAATGAAAAATTAAACTTAATAAATACAAATCCTTTCTTAGCAAAACATTCTGCAATTTTATTAAAGGGGCCCCAATCCTTAAAGCCTTTAAATCCGTGTGAAAAAATAATTACTTTATTAATAAACTTATCCTTTAAATAAGTCATATCAAGTAATATTGGTTTATTAAAACATCCCTCTATAACAGTAGTTATATTATTAATTTGCATATAAAATAACTATGCTAAAACCTCAGTAACTTTATCAGCAGCTTCTTGTAATAAAATAGCTGATTCAACTTGCAATCCACTATCATCAATTAATTTTTTTGCCTCAATAGCATTTGTACCTTGTAATCTAACAATTATTGGTATTTTAATTTGTCCAATATTATTATAAGCATCAACAATACCTTGAGCAACTCGATCACACCTTACTATACCTCCAAAAATATTTACTAATATAGCCTTTACTGAAGGATCCTTTAAAATAATTCGAAATGCTTGTTCAACTCTTTTTGCATCAGCAGTACCACCAACATCTAAAAAATTAGCAGGATTACCTCCTGCCATCTTAATAATATCCATAGTGGCCATAGCTAAACCTGCACCATTTACCATACATCCAACATTACCGTCCAACTTTACAAAATTTAACCCATACTCTCCTGCTTCAACCTCAGTGGCATCTTCCTCTTTAGTGTCTCTTAATTTTAAATAATCATTATGTCTAAATAATGCATTCTTATCAAGAATCACTTTTGCATCTACTGCCATAATCTTATCATCAGAGGTTTTCAATACTGGATTGATTTCAAACAAAGATGAATCAGTCTGATCATATGCATTATAAAGAGCCGAAACAAACCTTGTCATTTCTTTAAAAGCATTTCCTGAAAGGCCTAAATTAAATGCAATCTTTCTTGCTTGAAAAGGTGTTAATCCAACTTTTGGATCAATTTCCTCATGAAAAATTAAGTAAGGTGTTTTCTCAGCAACATCTTCAATATCCATACCACCTTCAGTAGAGTACATAATCATGTTTCTAGATGTATTTCGATTCAATAACACAGACATATAAAACTCTAAGTGCTTATTATCTCCATCATAGTAAACATCTTCAGCAATTAATATCTGATTAACTAATTTACCTTGTTTTGATGTTTGAGGAGTTACAAGATACATACCTAAAATTTGATCAGAAATTTTTTTGACTTCATCTAATGATTTAGCCAATTTAACTCCTCCACCTTTTCCTCTTCCTCCAGCATGTATCTGAGCTTTAAGTACCCAAAAACTAGTACCTGTTTCATTCTTTAGTTTCTCTGCAGCAAAAACAGCTTCTTCAGCCGTTGTAGCAACAATGCCCCTTTGTATTCTTACGCCAAAACTATTTAGGAGTTCTTTTCCTTGATATTCATGTAAATTCATTATTCTATATTTTATTTTAGCAAAAGTAAATGATTGATTTTAATTAAGAACTTCTATTTGAATTAAATTATATATTTGTACTTTCAAATTATTACTAATAATGAATATTAGCACTTTTTTATTTATTTTAATGCTAATACCCTTTGTTTCTTCAGCACAGTTTTCAGAAAAGAAAATATATAACATTAAAAGAACACAAAATTCGCCTAAAATTGATGGAAAACTAGAAGATAATATTTGGAACAATTTAGATGCTGCTAGTAACTTTTCTCAAATATTTCCAAATAATGGAGAACCTGAAAGAGAATCTCAAAAAACAGAAGTAAAAATATGTTATGACAATAGAAATATTTACTTTGGGATAATGATGTTTGATAACTCTCCTGACAGCATATTAAGAGAACTTTCTAAAAGAGATGAAGAGAATAAAAATTTTGATTATTTTTCTATATATATAGATCCATTTAATAATAATCAAGTGGAATATAGCTTTACCGTTACTTCTGCTGGAGTTCAAATTGATAAAAAAATTTCTAAAATAGGAGATGACAAGTCATGGAATGCAGTATGGAAGTCAGATATTAATATAGATAAAAATGGGTGGTCATTAGAAATATCTATTCCATTTTCACAAATTAGATTTCCTGACGACAATAAAGAATGGTCATTAAATATGGAAAGAAGTATTAGAAGGTACAGAGAAAAATATAGTTGGAATCCTATTAATAATGAATATGCAAACTTTGGAATACAAGCTGGATTGCTTAGTGGAATAGAATATATTAATTCTCCATTACGGCTTTCCATGATGCCATACACCTCAATATATTTGAATATGTATAATAATGAATATACATTGCCTTATAATTATGGTATAGATCTTAAATATGGTATTAACAATAGTTTTACTCTAGATATGACTCTTATTCCTGATTTTGCACAAGTATCATCTGACGCAATGGTGTATAACCTTTCCCCTTTTGAAATTAAATATGAAGAAAAAAGACAATTTTTTAATGAAGGAACAGAGCTTTTTAATAAAGGAAAAGATATGTTCTATAGTAGAAGGCTTCAAGATGACCTACTTAATGCCTCAAAAATCACGGGAAGAACAAACAAAGGACTTGGAGTAGCTATACTTAATGCAATCACAAATAAAACAGAGCAAGATCCATTAATAAACTATAATGTGATGATTTTTGACAAATCATTTGGTAATAGCTCATCTATAAGCCTTATGAATACTAATGTATATAAAAAAGATACTTTAGGAATAGCAAATGTTACGGGTATTTTTACCCAAATTAATAACAAAAACAATACTCATAGCTACATTCTTGAAACAAAAATGAGCCAAGAATTTACAGCTGAAAATTTAATAAAAGGTTTTTCAGGTATGTTAGGTGTGAAAAAAACAAGTGGAAACTATCAATATAATCTTTATTCCTTATTGAAAGATGATAAATATAATCCTAATGAATTAGGATTTTTATATTCAAATAATGAAATAACTAATGGAATAAATTTATCTTATCATCAATTTAATGAAAATAAAAAATTCATTAATTTATCTAATGAATTAGAAATAGAACATCAAACTTTATTTACTGATCAAAAATTTGTAGATCTTAAAATTGAATTAGAAACAAAATTTACATTAAAGAATTATACTACTATTTCAATGCGTACTACTCTTAATCCATATGAGAAAAATGACTTTTATGAAGCAAGAACTGATGATATTCAGAAACCTGTTAAGCGATCTAAATCAATATATTTTGGTGGGTGGATATCTACTGACTACAGAAAAAAAGTTGCAATAGATATAAGCGGTGGCGTAAATATGAAACCATTGTATGAAGGTTATGGTTATCGCTGGAGATTATCTCCAAGATACAGAATTAATGACAAAATATCTTTACACTATGTTCTTTCAATTAGAAAACAATACAATGATATTGGTTTTGTAAGATTCGATAGTACGAGTAATTATATTTTTGCTACAAGAAATACAAACATGATAACTAATGTTATAAATGGAAATTATATTATAAACGATAAAATTAGCTTAAATGCTAAACTAAGATATCATATAGATCAAATTAAAAACTTAACATTCAATGATTTAAATAAAGATGGCTACTTATATCAAAATAACTATAATGGAGAACACAATGTCAACTACACCACGTGGACCTCTGACATTTCACTAAACTGGCGTTTTGCTCCAGGAAGCCAAATAAGTATTGTATGGAAAAATGGAATAGACAACCAAAGTAATCAGTTAATAAATCATTGGATTAGCAACTTGCAAGAATCATTTAATCTAGCACAAGAAAATAGTCTTTCATTAAAAGTAATCTATTATTTAGATTATCTTTACCTCAGAAAATGATAAATGCAAAAAACATACATTTTTCCTATGGCAACGTTAAAGTCTTGAAAGGAATAGATCTTGATGTAAAAAAAGGGGAATTTATAAGTATTACAGGATCTTCTGGAGCTGGAAAATCTACATTACTACATCTTTTAGGTACCCTTGAAAATGTTCAAGATGGAACTTTAATAATAAACGGACGTGACACTAAAAAATTTAAAGAAAAAGAAATTGCAAAATTTAGAAACCAAGAAATTGGCTTTGTTTATCAATTTCATAATTTGTTAAGTGAATTTACAGCTCTTGAAAACATTTGTATACCTGCGTACATAAAAGGAATAGATAGGAAAGAAGCAGAGAAAAAGGGGCAAGAATTATTAAGTTTACTTGGAATAGAAGAAAAACAAAAACACAAACCAAATGAATTATCTGGAGGAGAACAACAAAGAGTTGCAGTTGGTAGAGCATTGATAAACTCGCCTTCCATATTATTAGCTGATGAACCTTCAGGAAATTTAGACTCTAAAAATGCAAATGAATTACATAAATTATTTAAAAAATTAAATAAAAAGCTTTCACAAACAATAGTTGTAATCACTCACAATCAAGAGCTTGCTAAAATTACTAATAGATCTATACAAATTAAAGACGGAAAAATAATATAACTAAAAAAGTTATAGTTTTATTAAATAGTCTAAATTTGCACTTTGATGATTTATCAAAACCCACAACTGCTCTATGCACTTTCAGCAATAGCGATCCCTATTATAATTCATCTATTCAATCTAAGAAAACATAGAGTAATATATTTTAGCAGTATTCGTTTTCTAAAAGAAATTAAAGATGAAAACAGAAGGAAATCTAGAATAAGAGATATTCTAATCCTTATAAGCAGAATACTTGCTATTGTATTTCTTGTTTTAGCCTTTGCAAAACCATATATACCTGATTCAAATATCAATTCAACTAAACAGATATTTATATATATTGACAATTCTCAAAGTATGGATATTGATTTTGGACAGGGTAAACTATTAAACATTTCAAAAAAGAAAGCAATTGAAATTATTGAATCTTACTCTTCAGAAAAGGAATTTTATCTTATAACAAATGATTTTGAATCAAAAAACATATTAAAATACAATAAAGATGCAATGAAATTGCATATTAAAAACATTAAACCATCAAAAATAGCAAGGAGTATTAAAAGTATCATTTCTAGAGCTAACAGTATAAACTCTTCCAATGCCCATTTATATTTTATTTCAGATTTTCAAAAAAATTCATTAAAAATTGATGAAATCAAAGAAATTAAAAATAGAATATCTCTAATGCCCATAACAAAAATACAAACTACAAATATTAATATTGATACACTATTAACTTCTCCAATTCTAATTTCAGATAATGAAGTAGAAATAAAAGTAGTTGTTAGTAACCAAAGTAGTGGTAAGATAGAAAACGAAATACTATTCTTATATATAGATAACCAACAAAAGTCTCAGCAATATATAAACTTAGAACCTTATGAGAAAAAAGAGATAAAATTTCAATTTTCAAACAACTCTAATAGATTTATTAATGGAGAAATAAGAACACAAGATATACCTGTTACATTTGACAATAGTTTATTTTTTATATTAAATAAAACCCAAAAGTTTAATTTAACTATAATTAACCATGAAAATGAGAATACAGCATTTAATGCTCTTTTTAAAAGTGATACGAGCTTATTTAATTATTTATCTTTGAAACAAAAGAATGTAAATCATAAGCTTTTACTAAAGCAAGATTTTATAATACTTAATGAAGTTACTCAAATAGGAAGTGGAATCACAAATACCTTACTTTCCTTCGTAAATAATGGCGGTAGTTTACTAGTAGTACCTCCTAAAAATATAATTGATTTTAATCAATATAATATTTTGTTAAAATCTCTAAAAATTAATACAATAGCAACTAAATATAATAACAAATTAAAAATCAATCAATTTAGCACAAAACATCCTATATATAATAATGTATTTACAGAAGAATTAAGTAAGACAGATTTTCCTGTTAGCAAACAAAACTACATATTAAATACAAATATAGTAAGTACACAAATAATAGGACTTGCTAATAAAGAAGATTTTTTAAGCGAATATAGCTTTGGAAACGGAACTATATATCAATTTTCTAGTCCTATACAAAAAGAGTATAATAACTTTACAAAACATGCTCTGTTTGTTCCTACTCTAATTAATATAGCTACATCAGCAAATATAGAGAATATGCCATATTACATTATTGGCACTAACCAAAAAATTAGTGCCAAAAACATTAACTATTCTAATGAAATGCTAAAGATCCAAGGGGAAAATTGTGAAATCATACCAACTATTAGCAATCAAAATGGACAACAATTATTAAACTACCACAATCTGATTACCAAAAATGGTTTTTACAACATACTTAATAATAATCAAACTATAGATAGAATTGCATTTAACTACAATACATCAGAGGCAATAACATTATCATTAACAGAAAAAGAAATTAAAGATCATATTTCGGAAAACAAATTAAAAAATATTAGGATTATTTCATCACGTTATACAGAAATAAGAGATACAATTCAAAAAGAAGAAAAAGGAAAAGAATATTGGCAAATATTAATCATATTATCATTAATCTTTTTTGCCTTAGAAATATTACTCATTAAATTAATCAAAATATGAATATACTTATTAAATCTGCTAAAATAATTAATAAAGAATCCAAGTATCATAATAAAAATATGGATATATTAATTAAAAACGGAACAATTGAAAACATTGCTAAGTCAATTAAATCTTGTCCTAAGTTAATAGCTAAAGGAAAACAAATAGTATATAAAGCAGATAATCTTCACGTATCAGCAGGATGGTTTGATTTGCATGCTAACTTTGGAGAACCTGGATACGAAGATCAAGAAACACTCTCAACTGGAATTAATGCTGCTACAAAAGGAGGATTTACAGGTGTAATGGTTATGCCAAATAACAAGCCCTGTATTGACAATAAGAGTATGTTTAATTTTATAAAGAATACAGTAAAAAATAGTATTGTTGATGTAATACCTGCAGGCAATATTACACAAAAAGGGGAAGGAAATCAAATTGTTGAAATGCACGAGATGCATAAAGCAGGATGTATAGCATTTACAGATGATAAAAAATCAATTAATAGAAACGAAGTTATGAAAATTGCGATGCTATATTCTAAAGATACTGAATCAATTATAATGAATTTCCCTTGTGACAAAAGTATTGCAAACAATGGATTTATGAATGAAGGAAAAACTAGCACACTATTGGGCATTAAAGGCATACCTTGTCTAGCAGAAGAAATAATGGTTGATAGAGATCTAAGTCTTTGTGAGTACACTAATTGCAGATTACATATCAGCTATATTTCTACGAAAAATAGTGTTATTAAAATTAAACGTGCGAAAGCTAAGGGAATAAAAGTTAGTACAGATGTTGCGTTATATAATTTATTCTTAACAGACACAGAAGTAAACAATTTTGATACTAGATATAAAGTAATGCCACCTTTAAGAACTATTAAAGATAAGAAAGCTTTAATAAAAGGTTTAAAAGAAGGAACTATTGATGTAATAAGTACTGATCATACTCCAATAACAAATGAACTTAAAAAAATAGAATTTGATAATGCTGCAAATGGAATTATAGGATTAGAGTCTGCTTTTGGATTACTATCAAAGCATATAATACCTCAAATTGGTCTAGACACATTAATTGATAAAATATCTACAAACCCAAGAAAAATATTAAAAATGAAAGAAGTAATCATTCAAGAAGGGGAACAAGCAAATTTTACACTATTTAATCCAGATCTAGAATGGGTATTTAATGCTAGTGATATAGAGTCTAAATCTTGTAACACTCCTTTTATTGGTCAAAAATTAAAAGGTAAAGCACTAGCTATACTAAACAATGGAAAATTTAAGGAGTGCTAACATTAAACCTTCTCTTAACACTGCCATCATCATAAATATATAAAAGAGTCTTATTATCATTAATTTTGTTCGGCTCCACCTCTCTACCTAATATATCAGTAATTTTTATTAAACTAGGTTTTATAAAAGATATATCATTTATAAATGTTGAGCTAGTTTGGGATTCATAAAGAAATAAATCATCTACAGCTGCTTCAACCAAACTACCACCGTCAAGATTTTGACCAATACGAATACTATCAGAAGCAATAAATTTTAATTGAACGTCAGCAGTTAAAGAAACATAATCGCTCACTCTAAAAACAAACTGTCTCCAGCTAATATCTGAACTCATATTGTTTTCCACATATTGCCAATTTACTCCATCATCAGTTATCATTACTTGCCACCAATCAGCTCCTGGGTTTGCCCCACTATATGGACTGTTTGTATACCATCTATAATAAGAAAAAGCAGGATTTGTATAGGATGAAAGATCATAGTAAGGAGAATACAATGTAGTATGACCTCCATCTACATCATTTGATCCTAAACCATCGAAAATTGACGAAGCATTTTGAGTAAATGCACATTGAGAACCTCCAGGAGTGTGTTGTGCATCAGTTTGACAAATAGTAGAAGGGTCCTGAGGGTCACCATAAGAAGGAATTGGCACACCTATCTCCCATATACCAGTAGTTGCATTATCTCCTGCACCACCAGTTTGCCAAAAACCAAGATTAGCATCAAAATCTTGCTCTTCTACTTTTTCAAAACCAACTAAAATAAAATAAGGTAAATTTGCATTTTTAATTGGCATTAGATTTGCAGCTACTGGTGTAATACCTGATTCATTTCCAAAATTATCTGTCAAAGAAATATAGTATGCTACAAGAGTTCCATTTTGCTGAGAAGGAATTGATCCTGTAAATGATGAAACCCCACTAAGGGGTAAAGATGTCCAGCTGTTTGAATTATTTATTCTATAAAAACAATTTGCTGTAGAAAGTGCCCATGGATAAGTAAGTCCAACGCTTACATTAATAGGTATATCAATATTACCTCCTGAATAACTTACTGGATTATGAGATATAACTGCATTTGACAAGAGTGTAATTCCATGTAAATCAAAAGCACTTATGATAGCCATATCATTTGGTGTCCCATTACTAATATTACCATCATTATCATCTGCATATAAGACTTCTAAAAGTATATCAGTATAAATACTACCTTCATCTCCATCTGGCCCATCAACATTACTATCATAAGTATACTTAAATAAATCAAGCATTTGAGACATACTTCCAAGATTAAGATAAAGATCCCAAAATGCACCTGCAATTATCTCTCCATCGGCATGAACCTCTCCAACTAGATCTTGAGGATACACTTTTCTATTCTGATCATACCTTCTAACATAAATATTAGGATCTAACAAATCCCATCCATAGCCAAGCACAGGAGACTGAGTTAAAGATATAGCCCAAATATCAGCAAATCCTTCATTTAAACCTCCATTAGACATACCGCCTCCCCAACCAGAGCCATTATACCGATCACCATTTATCGCATGACCATATTCATGGTATACAACATCAGCAATCTTAGCAGTTGCATGACAACCACCACCTTCAGCATAAAAATTAATTGAACTTCCATCAAAAAAAGCATTACAACTTCCTGTTGCATCAATATTTGTTGGCATCGGTGAATCTAAGCCAGTATAATTAGGGAATACTATTTTGAGATGATCATGAATATTATTAACCGCTTTATAAGCTGACCTTTCTTGTATTGAAGAGTTAGAATTATTAAATACTATAGCATTATTAGCAGCTAAATTCTGCAAAATATCTGGTGTAGTACCAGCAGTTTGTACATCAGCATATAAACCCTCAAGTTTATATCTAACTTGCGTTCCAATATTCATTGGTAATACTACATCTCCATTATTATCTGTATAATAGTTTGTATTACTACTTTGATCAATTGCTTTTAAATATTTAAAATTCTGAGTAATAGCAGGATCATAAGGATTAGTTGGATAAACGGCTCCTGAAACTGTTGCAGTTCCATTAAGAGGAGCTTCATACATAACTGTATTCTTCCTCATCAACAATGTACCATCATGCGCATCAACGTAACAAATAAAGTTAGCAGGTCCTTCTGAAATCATAGTACTAAATGACACTTGATAAACTAAATGATAACTATATGATCTATATTTCGGGTTTGCTAGTATCTTTAACTCACTTTTCACAACAATATTAGAAATAGGCTTAGAAATATTAGAACAAGCACTATATATGGCCTGATCCTGAGTTAACTTAGGAATTGTACTTAAATTAATATCATTAAACACATCCAAGCCAAAAGCAATTAATTCATTATTAAGTGTAAATTTAGCATATAATCTACTACCTATAACTTCTATATTATTATAATACTGATTATATATTTTATTAATGTGCTTTTCATTACGAACAGTTGAAACTTGCCTCAAATCATTTGGTAATATAAAATTATTCAAAGCTAGAAATAATTGTAAATTACTAACAGGAATAGGTTCTCCAAAAGCTCTATGAGGTAATTGATTCCTTTCATTAAAAATTACAAACCAATTTGGGTTATTATCAATAAAACCCTTCCATAATAAAGAATTTCTCAAAGACTCTTGATACTGAGAGTTAATCATCATATTTTCCTTTATATATCTCACTTCATGCTCATCAGAGTGATGATGAGTAGTAGAAAATAAATTGAAAGAAGATATAAATAAAATTAATAATAGTAGCTTATTCATAATGATTTTTTTTGTAAAAATACGTTATTTTTAAAAAACAAGGGGTAAATATCATCTAAAACAACTTAACTTAATATTATTTGTTGCCCATCATATGCTAATTGAATATGTGCAGGAAGATCTTTATTTATAATATCATTCAATCCCATATAATGCGATATATGTGTAAGTAATGCCCTTTTTGGCTGCACCTCCTCTAATAATGCAATTGCCTGATCTAGATTAAAATGAGAAAGATGTTCTTTTTTCCTAAGCGCATCTAAAATAATTAGATCGGCATCTTTCATTTTGTCTTTTTCTATATCTGAAATAGCACTTACATCTGTAAGATATACAAAGTCTCGAATTCGAAAACCAAAAATAGACATCATGTAATGCTTAGCTTTTATTGGAATAATATTTGTATTAAGAATTTGAAATCTTTTATTTTTAATAATATTTAAATTTACATTAGGAGTACCAGGATACTTTATTTCAGAAAAAACATAAGGAAATTCATTCTTTAAAGCTGCAGCAGTAATATCGGAACAGAAAATTTGCATATCTTTTTTCAATTTGTAATTAAATGCTCTAATGTCATCCATACCTGCAACATGATCTTTATGATGATGTGTAAACAAAATAGCATCAACCCTTTCTACACTATACCTTAGCATCTGCTGCCTGAAATCAGGACCTGTATCAACAACTAATATTTGCCCATCTACTTCTATCATTACAGATGAACGTAACCTTTTATCTTTAGGATTTTGTGAACTACAAACCTCACAATTACAAGCAATAACTGGTACACCTTGTGAAGTTCCTGTACCTAATAATGTAACCTTCATTTTTTCTACCATATTTAAGAGGGTAAAATTAATAGATAAATAGTCTCTTTTACGAAATATCTACATAAATTTGCAATTATTTATAAATATGTTATTTCATGACAAATAATGTCACACTAACAGCTGAGCAAAAAGCTTTACAAATAAATCTAGAAAAAAATATATACGGTTCATTCGTAGAAATTGGAGCTGGACAAGAGGTTGCTCGTAATTTTTTTAAAGCAGGTTCTGCTTCTCAAACAATTGCAAAAACCATGTCAGCTTATGATAAAGATTTCTCTGACGCTATCTATGGAAAGGAAGTAGATGGAAGATATGTATGTAAATCTAGACTAGAAAAAATGCTAGATCATGAATATAAATTACTTGATGAGAGACTGGAAAGAAATAAACATAAAGAAACTAGATTTTTTACATATGCCGATACAATTTCAACAATTAATTATTCTAAAACAAAACAAGGTCATGGATGGATTGGATTAAGATTTCAAAGATCACACATCGAAAAACCTTCAAATTTTATTATACATGTTATATTACATGATCAAGATGCGAAACTACAGAAAGAAACTGTGGGTATTATTGGAACGAATATAATGCATGCCAGTTTCTATGAGGAAAATCCAAAGGAAATATTAAAAAGAGCTTATGATTCTTTGGAAAAAAATCAATTTGAAATTGATATGGTTGAAGTAACAGGTCCTGCCTTTAAAGATGTTGACAATAGACTACTTAGCTTGACATTGGTTAAAGAACGAATGACAAACGCAGTAATTTTTACTCCAGATGGAATGAACAAACAACCATCTGACATTCTTTACAAAAAAAACATCCTTACCATGCGAGGAAGTTTTAGGCCAGTAACAAAAGTTAATATTGATATGATTGAAAAAGGTCTGAAAAAATTTAAAGAAACTAATAAAGTTATAAAAGAAGATATTCAGATTTTATTTGAAATTACATTAAGTAATTTAAAAGAAAACGGCGAGGTTGATGAACAAGATTTTCTAGATAGAGCTGATATGCTATGCTCGTTAGGATACACAGTAATGATATCAAATTATAAAAAGTTTTATAAGATCATTGAATATCTTTCACAATTTACTAAATCTAGAATGGGTCTAATTCTAGGTGTAGATAATTTAATAGAAATGTTCGAAGAGCAATACTATAGAAACTTAAATGGAGGTATAATGGAGGCTTTTGGAATTATATTAAAAAGAGATATTAGATTTTTCCTTTACCCCTATCAGCCTAATAAAGAAGTAGAATTGTTAAACAGTAAAAATATACCTATTCACCCAAGAATCAGAGACATATACAGATATTTGCAATCAAATGGAAGAATTGAAGACTTAGATTATAACGCTGATATATTAGGAATATTTTCTAAAGATATTCTACATATGATTAAATCTTGTGAAGAGGGGAATTGGGAGCATGCTGTTCCCTCAGGAGTAGCTAAAATAATTAAACAAAAAAGTTTATTTGGGTGGGCATGTAAAATACCGTCAAAAGAATAATAATATTTAATAATCATGCAACGCATATTACTCATTATTTTTTTAGTACCATTAATAACATTTGGACAAAGAGGAGGATTTGGTAGTGGCAATTTTAAAGGATTTAATAAAAATAACTCTAAAGAATATATTAAAGGTAGTATAAGTGGAAAAGTAATTGATAGTAAAACTGGAAAAGCTCTAGAATATGCTAATATAAGTCTTAAAAATATAAAATGGGCAAAAATTATTGAAGGAACAATTACTGACTCAAAAGGCAGGTTCTATATGAACAAAATTAGATCAGGAAAATATCAAATTAATGTAAGTTATTTAGGTTATGAAATTGCTAGTAAAGATTTTGAGCTTACAAAAAAGAAACCTGACATCAAAATTGCTGATATATTACTTGTTGCAAATAATGAAATATTGTCAGAAGTTACTATTAAAGAACAGAAAGAAATATTTGAAAATAAAATAGATAAGATAGTCTATAATGCGGAAAATGATATGAATGAAGGCTTAAATGATGCTACAGATGTATTAAGAAAAACTCCTCTACTAACAGTTGATTTAGAAGGAGAAGTTAGCCTAAGAGGTTCAAAAAATATAAAATTCCTAGTAAATGGAAAAGCATCCTCATTTTTCACTTCTGACATCTCTACAGCCCTTCAGATGATTCCTGCTGATGAGATAAAAAGTGTTGAAGTAATAACAACACCAGGTGCAAAATATGATGGTGAAGGCGATGCAGGAATTGTTAATATTGTTACAAAGAAAAAAATTATTGATGGATATAAAAGTACAATTAGTACTAATGTTGGTTCAAGAATGAACAGGCAAAGCGCAAACATTAGTTTAGGTAAGGGAAGATTTGGATTATCAGCTAAAGGTGGTGGAAACTGGAGCTGGCCTAGAACAGGAAGGTCTAACTCCATTAGAGAATACTGGGATATAAACACTCCTAATAATATTAACACACTAATAGACTCAAGTAATACTTTTAGTCAATGGATTGGATATAGAGGATCAATAAATATGTTCTATGATATTAATGCATATAATAGTATTATGTCAGACATTAAAATAAGAGGAAGAAACACATTTAGTAATGACTCTACAAATTATTTCATAGAAGGAGACACAACATATAGTTATAATTCTTATTTAGAAACAAGCGGAATAACTACAAACATAGAATGGAGTACAGACTATATTAAAACATTTGAAAATAACGATGAGAAAGAGTTGAGTATCTCATTTCAAATTGGAGGAGGTTTAGGAGACGATAACATTACTAATAATGAAGATAGCAAACCACAATATAGAACAAATAATGATGAAAAAGAAATAGAATCTACAATACAGATTGACTACACTCACCCCTATTTTGAAAACAATACTTTAGAAATAGGAACTAAATTTATTAATAGATTTAGAGAAATTGTGAACTCAACTCTTTCCGATTTACCAGAATTTCAGGCAAGCCAAGAAATTTTTAATTATAACCAAAAAGTATTAGCAGGATATTTATCAACTGATTTTGAAATAACTTCAACTATTGGTATAAAAACAGGAATTAGATATGAAAAAACTATTATCAGTGGTGATTGGGAAAATAATATAAAAGATCCATTTGAAAATTCATACACTAATATATTACCAAGCTTGACAATAGCTAAAAATTTTAGCCGAGGAGAATCATTAAAAATAAGTTATAATAACAGAATTTCTAGACCTGGTATAAAAAATATAAATCCAACAACGCTTAGAACAAACAATTTTAGCACTAAAAAAGGAAATCCAAATTTACTTCCTGCTAGTACACATAAATTAGAAATTGGGTATAATAAATTTAGCAAAAAATATCAAGGAAGTTATTCAATATATGCAAAGCAAACAAATAATATTATAGAAACATACACTAGAATAGATTCTATTACTAATATTTCAGAAACTATTTTTGAAAATATTGGAAAAAGTATCTCTTACGGCTTAAGCTACTTTGGGTCATTACGATTTGAAAAACTAAATATCCGTGCTGGATTTAACCTTTATAAATATACTAGCTCTGGCAATTTAGAAGGTGAAGAGTTATCAATAACTAGTGATTTATTATACAGTTATAATTTTGGAGGAAACTATGATTTAGGAAAAAAATGGAAAATTGAAGGATGGGGATTTTTCAGATCGCCTTCACAAAGTATTCAAGGAAGCACTACCTCTTTTAGCATGATGAGTTTTGGCATAAAAAAAGATTTCAAAAACAAAAGAGGTTCCTTAGGTATTAATATTGTAGAACCATTTAATAAATACAAAGTATTTAAAACAGATATAGAAGGAGATGACTTTAAACTATACTCTGAACGTCATTTAACCTTTCGATCTATAGGCATAAGTTTAAAATATACTTTTGGAAAACTAAACTTTAAAAGTTCAAACAAATCATCAAATATAAATAATGATGATGTACAACAAGAAAGTAGTGAGGAATACTAGAACGATTATTTTATAAATGATCTAAGATAGTACTTCCATTTCTTTTGCCATAAGAACACCTATTTCAGCTGGTGATTCAGCAACAGTAATACCACAATCTTTAAAAATATCCATTTTAGCCTGTGCTGTATCTTCCTTTCCACCAACAATAGCACCAGCATGGCCCATAGTTCTACCAGCAGGCGCTGTCTTTCCAGCTATAAAGCCAACAACTGGTTTAGTACCATGCTTATGAATCCACATAGCAGCATCCACTTCTAATTGACCACCAATTTCACCTATAATAATTACCCCATCAGTTTCAGGATCATTCATGAACAAAGTAACAGCATCCTTAATAGTAGTACCGATAATTGGATCACCCCCAATACCAATAGCTGTAGAAATTCCCATACCCGATTTTACCACCTGATCAGCAGCCTCATAAGTTAAAGTCCCTGATTTAGAAACTACACCAATTCTACCTTTCTTAAAAACAAATCCTGGCATAATACCACACTTTGCTTCATCAGGAGTAATTACTCCAGGACAATTAGGTCCAACTAGAGTGCAATTCTTATTTAAAAGATACTCCTTAACTATAATCATATCTTTAGTAGGAATACCCTCTGTTATACAAACAATAACTTTAATACCTGCTTCAGCTGCTTCCATTATTGCATCTCCTGCAAAAGCAGGTGGAACAAAAATGATAGATGTATTAGCATCTAAATTAGTAACAGCTTCACTAACAGTATTAAATACAGGTTTACCTAAATGCTTCTGCCCTCCTTTTCCTGGAGTAACACCGCCAACTATATTGGTCCCATAAGCAATCATTTGCTCTGAATGAAATGTCCCCTCACTTCCAGTAAAACCTTGTATAACAATTTTTGAATCTCTATTTACTAAAACGCTCATATTTTTATTTTTGATTTTGCAAAATTATGAGATTATGTCTATTGACAAAGTATTTTGAATACTTTTGCAAAATGAATCATTTTAATTTTGAAGATACAATTTGCGCTATAACCACTGGTAATGAATTAAGTGCTGTAGCTATTATCAGAATATCTGGAAATCAATCAACTAGCATAGCTAACTCTATTTTTAGTAAAAATATTACTAACGTAGACTCTCACACATTACACTTTGGTCATATAATTGATAATAGCAAAATCATAGATGAAGTATTAATAAGCGTATTTAAAGATAATAAATCATTTACAGGTGAAGAAACTGTAGAAATATCTTGCCATGGATCTATTTATATTCAAAATAAAATAACACAGTTACTAATTGAAAAAGGATGCAGATTAGCCAAAGCAGGAGAATTTACAATAAGAGCATTTAAAAATGGAAAAATGGACCTATCACAAGCTGAGTCTGTAGCAGATTTAATTGCATCAGAGAATAAATCTTCACATCAAACTGCTTTAAAACAATTAAGAGGAGGGTTTTCTAGTAAACTACAGGATTTAAGACAACAACTTATTGACTTTGCTTCTTTAATAGAACTCGAACTAGATTTTTCAGAAGAAGATGTAGAATTTGCTAACAAAAAACAATTTGAAGATCTTTTAAAAAAAATTAAAAAAGAATTAAAAAAACTAATAGACTCTTTCAAACTTGGAAATGCATTAAAAAATGGAATACCTGTAGCTATATTAGGAGCTCCAAATGTTGGAAAATCAACACTACTAAACTGCTTGCTAAATGAAGAAAAAGCAATTGTTTCTAAAATTGCAGGCACGACACGTGATGCAATTGAAGACACTCTAAATATTGAAGGTTATAAATTTAGATTTATAGATACTGCTGGAATTAGAAAAACTAATGATATAATTGAGAATCTGGGTATTAAAAAAACTATCAAAATGGCAAATCTTGCTGATATTATACTATTTATAATTGATGCAAACAAAAAAATAGCTGATCAAATAAAAGAAATTGACAATATTAAAATAAAAGATAAAAGTAAGTTATTGATTGTGGTAAACAAAATTGATTTAAAGCATAATATTAAGAATATGATCAAAGAACCAATATATATTTCAGCTAAAGAAAACAAAGGAATATCTTTACTAAAAAAGCAACTATTAAACTTTGTAAGTACTAAAGACATATCTAATCACGAAATAATTGTAACAAACCTTAGACACTATGAAGAGTTAAAACTTACACTAAGAGAAATTAACACAATACTTGATGGTCTTAAGCAAAATATTTCTAGTGATCTATTAGCTATTAACACACGTCAAGCTTTATTTCATCTTGGAAGCATAACAGGTGAAGTTACCACTGACACATTATTAGGCAATATATTTGGTAAATTCTGTATCGGAAAGTAAAGTTATTTGCTTTTTTTATCCCTTTCTCTACTAATTGGTAAACACGTAAAACACTAATCTTATAGAGAGGAAGCTAATATG
>MDTB01170519.1_pt1 | contig 19278 bp, 25 predicted proteins | sample 811161 | NCBI WGS metagenome assembly MDTB01 (sample SAMN05326650, study PRJNA326480) | marine metagenome | isolation source: seawater | place: Mediterranean Sea | collected 2009
ATTCTTTAGAGTGGCAAACTCCACAAATGCCTCCTGAACATGGTAACTGGGGCAAAGAACTTCCAAAAGTTTATAGATGGCCATATGACTTCAGTGTACCTGGCGCAAAAGAGGATTATATTCCACAGAACCAACCTCCAAGTGAGATTATAGGAGCGAAAGTTGAGAAGACGTGAGCAAGAAAAAATCAATCTTTCAATTATTAACTGAAAAGCCTTGGGAAAAGGATCAAATCGAGGCTGATAACGAACATCAAGGTCGAACAGTAAACTTAACTAAACAAAAGCTAGGTTTGAGAACAATAATGGCGGCAAGCACTGTTTTGTTTTCATTATTTGTAGTTGCTTACTCTGATCGTATGCTTGTAAACGACTGGAGAAATATGCCAGAACCTTGGCTTCTTTGGTTCAATACAGGAATTTTAGTAATAAGCAGTTTAGTTTTTCACCAGACAACAAAATATGCTGAAAAAGAAATTTTTGATAAGACTAAAAACGGTTTATATTTTATTGGTTTCTTAGCATATTCTTTTTTAATCGGCCAGCTGATAGTTTGGTATCAACTAATGAATTCAGGGTATTATGCTACAAGTAATGTTGCTAATGCGTTTTTCTATTTGTTTACAGCAATTCATGGTCTTCATATTATTGGCGGAATATATTTTTGGGGAAAAACTACTTCAAAATTCTTAAAAAGAAGTCTAAAGAAAGAAGAGATAAATAATTTAATTGATATTTGTGCAGTTTACTGGCATTTTTTATTAGCTGTTTGGTTAGTGCTTTTCGGTTTAATGTTATCAAGTTAAGGAAAATACATTATGTCAAACTCGTCATTAGAGAATCTACCTAAAGGTTGGAAAAGCGTTCCCAACGATTTAGGTTCAGACCAAACTGCTTTTAAAGGTGTTCAATGGGGTAAAGCAATGATGTGGATATTCCTATTAAGTGATACTTTTATATTTAGCTGTTTTTTAATTTCTTACATGAAAGGACGGGCCTCAACAGTAGTTGATTGGCCAAACACAAGTGAAGTATTTTCTCTAGATTTTATGGGTGTACCAGTACCATTACTTCTAATCGCTATAATGACTTTTGTTCTTATCACAAGCAGCGGAACTATGGCTTTGGCAGTTAAATATGGTTACGAAAAAAACAGAAAAATGTGTGGCTGGGTTATTTTTGCAACGGCGATAGGCGGACTGACTTTTGTTGGAATGCAGGCTTATGAATGGTCTAAATTAATTCACGAAGGTGTAAGACCATGGTCAAATCCTTTTGGTGCTGGTCAATTTGGATCTTACTTTTTTATGATAACAGGTTTTCACGGCACTCATGTATCGATAGGTGTTATATTTCTGTTCATATTTGCAAGAAAAGTATTTAGGGGAGATTTTGATACAGGTAGACGTGGATTTTTTACTACAATGAAATCAGATTACGTTTCAATTGAAATATTAGGTCTTTATTGGCATTTCGTGGATCTAGTGTGGGTTTTTATTTTCGCATTCTTCTATCTTTGGTAAGGTTATTTAATGAGTGAAAATACAGAAATAGATAAAAATAAAAATAAATCGGCATCAACACATAAAATAGGAATATACCTTTGGATTTGGGGACTTTTATTTGTTTTAAGCTTTTTTTCTTATATGGTCGACTGGTATCAGTTTCAAGGATTGTTAAGATGGTCACTAATTTTATTTTTCATGTTTTTAAAAGCAGGTTTGATTATGGCTTTTTTTATGCACCTTTTTTGGGAACGTTATGCTCTTGTAAATGTTTTGTTGTGGCCAATGACCGCAATTGCCTGTTTTGTAGGGCTAATGGTAGCCGAGGGAAAATATACAGTATTTACTAGACTAATTTATTTCGTTTTAGGTGAATAATTAATATAGGATTTCAATTGTTAAACACCGACACAAAAACTAGAGAGTTCAAATTTGATGCCATTCATTATGTAAAGGCTCTATTTGAATTAATGAAGCCAAGAGTAATGTCACTTGCTATTTTTACTTGTGTGGTTGGTTTTTTTGTAGCTCCATTTAAAAGTGTTGATTATTTGTATGCGATTTTATCAATTACTGCGGTTGCTCTTGGATCTGGCGCTGCCGGATCTTTGAATTGTTGGTATGAGGCAGATGTAGATAAAGTTATGTCTAGAACTTGTTTAAGACCAATTCCCACGGGTAAATTAACTAAAAAAGAAGCACTTATTTTTGGAGTCATATCATCTTTTGTTTCTGTAGGTGCTTTATATTATTTTTCTAATCTTGTTGCAGCATCTTTGCTTGCCCTTACAATTTTATTTTATGTTTTTGTTTACACCATTTGGTTAAAAAGAAAGACGCCCCAAAATATTGTAATTGGAGGAGCTGCAGGTGCCTTGCCCCCAGTAATAGGATGGGCAATTGCTACCGGAAGTGTTTCAGTAGAGCCTATTATTTTATTTTTAATAATTTTTGTTTGGACACCATCTCATTTCTGGGCTTTAAGTCTTTTTAAATCTGAAGATTATAAAAAAGCAAATATTCCAATGTTGCCAGTTACTTCAGGTGTAGAAACTACAAAAAAAAATATATTTGTATATTCAATTTTATTATTACCGGTAGCAATTGCTCCCTTTTATTTAGAATTTTTAGGTCTTATTTATTTGTTATTTTCCCTACCTTTAAGTTCATATTATATTTTTATTTGCTTTAGGTTATTAAAAACAAAAGACAAAGAAGCTGAAATAAATATCTCTAAACAAATATTTGCTTTTTCAATTCTCTATTTATTTGCAATCTTTATATCAATACTAGTGGATAAATTTGCTTAAAAATAATAAAATAATTTTTGTAGCAATTAGTTTTTCAGCTTTAATCATAATTTTTTCTTTAATATTTTCTGAAAACAAAAAAAATAGTAATCAAGAAATTTCGGCGAAATTAATTACTAGTGTAAATAAAAATTTACCATTAAAATTTGTTTCGGAGCAGAAAAATGTTATTTTGAGACCCGGTGAGATTAAAACAATAAATTATTCAGTCGAAAATTTAGGAGAAAAAAGTGTTTCAGCTATAGCCACTTTTCAGGTTTATCCTCCTGAACTTAAAGATTACATGACTAAAATGAACTGTTTTTGTTATGAGAAACAAACTTTAAAAGTAGGAGAAAAACAAAAATACGCGTTGGTTTTATTAGTTGACCCTAATGTGACAAAGAATATAAAAGAAGCTATAATTCAATTTGTATATTTTAAAAAATGATTATTAATATTTCAAATCCCGAAACTCTTAAAATGTGCGCTGTATGTATTTCAGACACATCAGGAGGTCAATTGGCTTTATTAGTTATTGTAGTTTCATTTACTCTTCTGGGATTACTTAATAGATCGTGGAAGAAAAATTTCAAAAAAGAAGTAAAATCATCTAGCTAGTGGAATACATAAGCACAAGGAATAAAAATCTAAAATACAATTTTAAGGATATTTTTTTAAGAGGTTTAGCTCCTGATGGAGGATTATTTATTCCTAAAAAAATTAAAAAGTATAATGAAGCTGAACTCAAAAAATTGAGTATTTTGAACTATGTTGATCTAGCAACAGAAATAATATTTAGTTTTTGCTCACCAAGTTTAGAAAAAAATAATCTTAAAAACTTGATTAAAAAGTCTTATAAAACCTTTTCATCTGAAGAAGTTATTAAAATCAAGAAGTTTGGAGATTTACATTTAATAGAACTTTATCACGGACCTACTTTAGCATTCAAGGATATAGCAATGCAAGTTCTTGGAAACATGTATGATGAATTTAATATTTCTTCAGATAATAAAGTTAATATTATAGTTGCTACTTCTGGCGATACAGGCTCGGCTGCAATTGCAGCGTTAAATGATAGAAAAAATATTAATGTATTTGTTTTGCACCCGCATAACAAAATTTCAAATATACAAAGAAAAATTATGACAACTATTGGCTCTAATAATGTTTATAATATCGCTATCAAAGGAACATTTGATGATTGTCAAAAAATTGTTAAAGAAATGTTCTCTGAAAATACTTTTAGAGAAAAAATTAACATGTCAGGTGTAAACTCTATTAATTGGGCAAGAATAATTTGTCAGATAGTTTATTATTTTTATTCTTATTATAAATTTCAAAATAAAAAAATAAGTTTTGCGGTACCTACTGGTAATTTTGGAGATGTCTTTGCTGGATACGTAGCTAAAAAAATGGGACTTCCGATTGAAAAGTTAATAGTGGCTACTAATGAAAATGATATTTTAGAGAGGGTAATAAATACAGGTGAATACAAGCCGACTAAAGTAAAACCATCTTTGTCTCCGAGTATGGATGTACAAATATCAAGTAATTTTGAAAGACTGCTTTTTGATGTGGTAAAAGAAGATGATAAGCAAGTATCACTTTTTATGAATGATTTAAAATCTAAAGGTTCATTTTTGTTAAACAAAGAACAGATAGATTTTATAAAAAAAGATTTTAGTGCCAAAAAAATAAATGATAAAGAAACTATTGAAATAATAAAGAATTTTTCAAAAGAATTTAATTTTGTGCTAGATCCGCATACTGCAACTGCAGTTGGAGCATCTAAAGATATAAAAGATGGCTCTGAAATTTTAATTTTAGGTACAGCCCATCCTTATAAATTTTTAGAGACAATTAAAATGGCAACATCTCAAGAATTAGATACACCAAAACAAATAGCACATTTAATGAATAAAAAAGAAAATTATGATATTTTAGAAAATAACATAAACGATGTAAAAAAATATATATTAGGTAAAATACAATGAAAATTAAACCTGGTGATAAATTACCTCAAAATGATTTTTTTTACTTGGATGATTCTAATGAAGTTAAAAAAATTTCAACAAGTGATTTGTTTAAAAATAAAAAAATAATAATTTTAGGTATGCCTGGAGCTTTCACAAAAACGTGTTCAGCGATACATTTACCCGGATATGTCAAAAACTATGATTTAGCATTAAAAAAAGGAATTACAAAAATAATCTGTGTAGCTGTTAATGACCCAAATGTAATGAAAGCTTGGGGCCAAAATCAGAACGTAGGTAATAAAATATTAATGATAGGAGATCCTTTTTGTAAATTTACTAAAGATATCGGTGCCGAAGTAGACAAGTCGGCAAAAGGTTTAGGAATTAGATCGAACAGATATACTATGCTGATAGAAGATGGAGTTGTAAAAAAAATTGAAGAAGAAAAAGAAACTGCAACCTGTGAACTGTCTGCGGCAGAAAATTTCTTAAACGGAATTTAATTATTTAGTTGGAAGTTGATTATTTTTCCAACCAATTTTTTCTTCACCATCACCTCTAAAACCATCAGAAACATTTGAGCATTTAAAACCTTTTTCATTTAATAATTCTGCAGCTCTTTGGGATCTATTTCCTGATCCGCACATTACAAGAATCTCGTAATCTTTATCGATTTTCAAACCTTCAAATTCTTTCACAAAATTTTCATTTATAATTCTGCCATGAAATTGAGATGATAAAAAATATGTTTTAATCCCTATTTTATCACCATCAGGTTTTCCAACCTGATCCCACTCTTCTTTTGTTCTTACATCTAGCAAAATACTTTTAGGTTTCTCTTTTATAAATTCTTTGATTTCTTTACTTGGAATTTGTTTAATCATTCATCTTTTTACAGCTTTTTGTGCCAGCTCATCAACAAGATTATTATGTTTGTTTTGAGCGTGTCCTTTTACCCAAATCCATTTGATAGAATGTTTAGATGACAAATTTTTTAATTTTTTCCATAGTTCTATATTTTTAACAGGTTTTTTTGATGCCGTTTTCCACCCATTTTTTTCCCATTTTTTAATCCATGCTGTCATTCCGTCTTTGACATAAGTGGAGTCTGTATAAATTATAATTTCAGATTTTTTTTTAAATTTTTGAATTGCTTTAATTGGTGCTAATAGCTCCATTTTGTTATTTGTAGTATTTTTTTCACTTCCTGCGATTTCATACTTTATTTTATCATCAATTAGAATTATAGCAGCCCAACCACCTGGGCCAGGATTTCCAGAGCATGCACCATCTGTATATATTTTGTATTTCATATTAAATTAGATAATCTTCATAACTTTTTGCATTTTTATGAAACTCTAGTCTTTTTAAATATTCTTCAGGATCTTTTATTTTTACAATCGCATCATCAACAGTGTTCAAATAATCAAAAACTCTTGTCAGAAGAAATCTTAAAGCTGCTCCTTGTGAAAGAACTTTTAGGGATATTTTTTCATCTTTTGATATTTTTCTAATCTCGTTATATCCCTCCATCAGCTTTTTTGCTTTTGTGACGTTAAAACTTAAATTTTGCTTCACTCCATCAAAGCATAAAGCGTTAAAGCATATTGCGATTTCAAAAGCATAAAAATCATTACAAGAAAAATAAAAATCAATGAATCCAGAAAATTTATTATTTTTGAAAAAAATATTGTCACTGAACAAATCCGCATGAATGATACCCGAAGGTAAATTTGTTGGCCATTCTTTCTCTATACTTATTAAATTTGCTTCAATTAACTTCGGTAGTTCGGGGTGAATTTTATTACACCTATCCTTAACTTGTGAAAATATACTTCTCCAGGATTTTACTGATAAATCATTTTTTCTAATAAATTTAAAATTTTTTGTAATCTGATGTAATTTAGCAATTTGGTTTCCAACAATTTTACATTCAAAAGGAGACAGATCATTTTTAGACTTACCATCTAAAAAACTGGTAATCATAAATTTTTTATCATTAAAATCTGATATATAGTTACTGTATTTATTTAATATTGGTTTTGGACATATAAAACCATTTTTACTTAGTTCGAACATCAAATTTGAAAAAAAGGGAAGGTCTGTCTCCTTAACTCGTCTTTCATAAATTGTTAAAATATATCTACCTTTTTCAGTTTCGATAGAGTAATTTGTATTTTCAATACCTTCTTTAATACCTTCAAATCTTTTTAGCTTACCTATTTTATAATTTAATAAAATATTATGTATCTCTTCCTTTTCTAACTTTGTATATACAGCCATTTAATTTAATTCTTTAGGTAATTTAAAAACTACTTTCTCATTAGCTGTAACAATTTCTTCAATTGAAACATCCATATCTTTTTTTATTTCTGAGATGAAATTTTGAACTAATTCTTCAGGCGCAGAAGCACCTGATGATAAACCAATTATTTTACAACTTTTTATTTTTTCTATCGGAGCTTTCTTTCCATAAAAAATCAATTCTGATTTCTCACATCCAGACTTTTTAGCTACTTCAACTAGTCTAGCGGAGTTAGACGAATTTCTACTACCAATCACAAAAAACATTTCACAATTTGGAGCAATTTTTTTTACAGCCGCTTGTCTGTTTGTAGTTGCATAACAAATATCTTCTTTTATTGGGCCTTTAATTTCTGGGAACTTTTTCTTTAAAGCTTCAATAATTTCTTTAGTATCATCAACGGATAATGTTGTTTGAGTAACATATGCTAAAGGTTTAGAAAAATGTAAGTTTTTTATTTCTTCAACAGTTTCTATAAGCTTAATTGATCCTTCAGGCAATTGTCCCATTGTACCTATAACTTCAGGATGATTTTTATGTCCGATAAGAATAATATCAAAACCCTTTTTATAGAGCTGTTCAGTTTCTCTGTGAACTTTAGAAACAAGTGGGCAGGTAGCATCCACATAAAAAATTTTTTTTAATTTTGCTTCTTCAGGTACTTTTTTTGGAACACCATGTGCTGAAAAAATAACTGGCCTTGATAAATCTTTTATTTCAGATATTTCTTCAACAAAAATAGCGCCTAATTTTTTAAGAGATTCAACAACATTTTTATTGTGAACAATTTCATGTCTTACGTAAACAGGTGCTCCATATTTATTTAAAGTTTTTTTAACAATCTCTATCGCTCGGTCAACACCAGCGCAAAAACCTCTAGGGGCAGCCAAATAGATTTTAATTTCATTTTTCATTTATTTCTAACAAGTATTCAAGCAATATATGCGGAAATGTTAGCGAGGCCAAACCAATAAATATCACCTTGATAATTACATCATTTAAACTAAAGAATTTTGATAAAAAAAGGGCGGCAAATAAATATAATATTGCTGTTATTATTGTTAATGGCAATGCTTTTCTAATAAAAACTTTAACACCTTTTAAAAAATCATTTTTATTTAGTTCATGCGAAATGGATATAATGTGTCTAACAGAGTGAAGAAAACAAAAATATAGTGTGAAAGCAATTAATGGAGAAAAAACAAAGTTTAAAATAATAATAGATAACATGTCTAATAATAAAATTTCAAAATCTTGTAATTTATTTCTAAAAATAAAATAAAAGTAACCCAAAATACTTAAGAATAAACTTACATTGATTAGCCAATGTTCATCCTGTAAGAAAATTATAAAATTATTACTTAACATCAAAGTTTCAAAAATTTTTAATGTCTCATCAAAGTGAAAAAATAGTGGTGCAAATATAATTAATGATCCTTTAATTAAATAAAGTGCCTGATCAATATTAGAGTGTTCTTGATACAAAAAAGAAGTATCTTCTCTTCCAAAATGATAAGAAGCAACAATTAGGAAAGCTATTAAAGTATAGGAACTGTATAAGTTCCAAATCAAAATTATTGTGGCTGAGATTAAAATATATATTATAAAAAAGATTGATTTATTTTTAATTTTATAAATTGAGAGTAGTTTGTTAGCTTTATAATTATCTAAAGCACCATGAGAAATCCCAATTGATAAAATCAAAAATAAACAAAAAAATGAAATTATTAATTCATTAAAAAAATTAAACTTATTTCCTATCAATAATCCTATTGCTGATAATGAAATTGTCAAAATAGTGAAATAAAATGTATGTTTACCGTAAATTTTTTTTATCATTTTAATTAAAAAGAGATTTTATAAATATCCATTTTGGCATTTTGAAAATAACAACAATATCATCTATCAAATTACTTTTATTTGATAGAAATTTTATAATACTGTTATTAAATATACCAAATAGATTAAAAAATAGTTTTGGCATTATTTCTGGTGATTTATCCAAAACTTTCATAAATATTTTATCAAAAAAATGATACTTTTTCTTTATTTGAAATCTCTTAACTTCATTAATATTATCAATATTCTTTCTTATATATTTTGAATGTTCCTGAATATTTAAAAATGTATAACCAGTGCTAACTCTTGTCATTCCCCCTGCGGTACCAATATTTATGTAATTTTTTTTATTTTTTTGATAAATCGGAAACAGAGGTATTGCTCCTTGTTCTCTATACTTAATTTTGTAATCGGTCCTTTTTAATTTCATCCAATCCCAAATCCATTTCTCAATTTGTTTTTCATAATCAAATAATTTCTTTTCGTATTTGGAAAACCAAGTTGTTTCTATCAGTATTCGATTTTTTTTGAATGGAAGAGCATATATAAAATGTACAGCGTTTCTTTGTTCACAGTCAAAATTCATTAAATCAAATTTATTAAGACTGTAAGCTGGCCCTTTAGTTTTGTATTCTATTTCAATACCATAGAAGTGTTGCCAGTAATTTAATTTATCTCTATTAAATTTTTTTATAGATGGCACACTATTAAAAACAACAGATCTTTTAAATTGCGACTTACTTAATTTTTTTTTGAAAAAGATATTTTTATTTTTTTTTAATCTCTTAAATATTTTTTGATAAAATTTTTCACTATCGATACTTTGATAAGGATAAAAACTACAGTCACTTTCATTTACTATTCCTAAAGATTTAGTAACATAAAATCTATTCCAGCTCTTTTTCACACAATCTTCAAAATTATGATTTATCACCTTCCAATATGACCAAGTTTTATCTCTCTTGTAGTGTGTTCTTGGATCAATAATAACTAGTTTCTTATTTTTTAATTTTTTATGTAAATCTAGTTCATATGCCAATGATAGTCCTGCGCATCCACCACCAATTATTATGTAATCAAATTCTCTCATTTAGTCTTATATCTTCATTAATTAAATTATATTCAATTTTCTTTTCATATTGTTTTGATCTTATAAAAAAAAGTTTTATTAAGTCATATAATGACAGAATTGTTTGAATTATTTTTCCAAAATTTGAAACATAAATTTTTCCAGCTTTTTGATAATTAACAATATCTTTTTTTTCCAATATTTTTTTTCCTATATGTCGATAAACCCGTCGTGCAACAATAATTGAAAAACGACAATTAAGCGGAATATCTCTTATGCCTTCAAAAGAACTATTATAAAAAGTGTCAGCTTTTGAAATTGTATTTTTTATATCGATAAATGTATCTTTAGACTCTTTAATTAAATAGGTTCTATTTTTTTTTTCGTCTTCAACCACATCTCGTGCGATATTTGTTAGCTGCATTGCAATTCCTAAATCAATTGCTCTTTGTAAAGACTCTCTCTTCTTTACTCCAAATATTTTTGCCATCATTAAGCCCACTGTCCCCGCAACTCTGTAAGAATAAATCAATAATTCCTTTTCTGTTTTGATTCTTACCTCTTTTTTTAAATCAGAATTCACTCCATCGAATAAATCATCAACTATTTTCTTTGAAATATTTCTCTCTTTCATCAAATCCCACATATTTTTAATTACAGTTTCATATTTATTTTTTTTCTCAAAATTTTTTTTAAATTCTTGAAGTTCTTTTTTTTTTATTTCTAAATCCACATCTCGGTCAGCTATATTATCTATAGTTCTGCAAAAATCGTATAAAACTGAACATTTGTGATAGATTTTTTTTGGTAAAAAGAAACCTGACCAATTAAAAGATTTTGCGTAAATTGATAAATAATTTTTTGTAGTCATTATAAAATTTTATCTAAAACTTTAGCCGAGGAAATTACTCCAGGTATTCCTGCACCAGGGTGTGTTCCGGCTCCAACGAAATACAAATTTTTAAAAACTTCTGATTGATTATGAAATCTAAAATAAGCAGATTGTGAAAATTTTGGTTGTATAGAAAATCCTGAACCATGTAACGTAGCTAAATCTTTTTCAAAGTAATCTGGTGTAAGATAAAAATCACTCACAACATTTTCTTTTATGCCGGGTAAAACCGATTCGTTCATTTTATCTAAAACTAAATTTTTAAATTTTTCACCCTCTTTAGACCAATTAATTCCTGATAAATTATTAGGCACCGGAACAAGTACATAAAAAGCGTCTTGGCCATTAGGTGCCATATCCGTATCAGTCGCTGAAGGTCGGTGTAAATAATAACTTATATCATCCGAAAGAGTTTTTTTTTTCAAATATTTTATTTAAATGATCCTTATAAGACTTTCCAAAACAAATCGTATGATGAGCCACTTCTTTATATTGTTTTTTTGATCCAAAATAATAAACAAAAAGTCCCATAGAATAATCCATTCTTTTCATTTTTTGTTTAAATAAAAAGTTATAATTATTTTGAGATTTAATCAAATTTTCGTAAACATTTGGAGGATCTGAATTACATACAATATAATCACAATCAATAATTGAAGAGTTATTAATTTTCACTCCTTTAACACTTTTATTACTAGTTATAATTTCTGTTACTTCTGAATTTTTTTTAATCTTAACACCTTCTTCATTCATTAACTTTTCTAAAGCCTTAACTACACTACCTGTACCTCCCATTGAATAATGTATTCCCCACTTCTTTTCTAAAAAAAGAATTAAAGCGTATATAGAGGTGGTAGTAAAAGGATTTCCACCGACTAATAATGGGTGCATACTAAAAACTCTTCTTAAATTTTCATTTGATATATAGTTAGAGATCAAACTATAAACAGACTTATAACTTTTTAGATTAAGCAAAGCAGGTATTTGCTGAAGCATAAAAGTAAATTTATTAAAAGGTTTGTCAGATAAATCCGTAAAGCCTTTATTAAAAATTTTTTCTGTAAAATTAACCAGATTTTTATAACCTTTAAGATCGGTATTTGAAAATTTTTTTATTTCTTTCTCCATAGAGGCTTCGTCCCCTGAATAATCAAATGTTTTTCCATCGTTAAAAATAAAGCGATACCATAAATTTAACGGGACTATCTTAACGTAGTTAGAAATTTTTTTGTTAAACAACGAAAACAATTCCTCAAATAAGTATGGAGCAGTTATAACGGTCGGACCACCGTCATAGATGAAACCATCTTTTTTGAATACTCTAGCTCTTCCACCTAAATCTGAATGTTTTTCCAATAAAGTGACGTCGTAACCTTTCGCTCTTAATCTAAGAGCTGAAGCTAATCCACCAAATCCCGATCCGACAACAACAACTTTTTTTGTCATACCAATGGATCTTACTCTAGATAGATTTGTTTTTTAAAATCTTTTTTGCCTCGTCTATGCTTGAAACGTAAATTTTATCAAGCTTTTTCTTATCAATTGAGTTTTTAATGATTTTTTCTACAGCTTGAATAGCTATGTTTATAGAGGAATTTTTTACATCTTTTACAGCCTGAGCTTTCATTTGTCTTATTTTTTCTTCTGCAGTCTTTTTTCTATTTTCGATTACATTGTGAAATTCTTCATTAGTTTTGATTATATTATCTTCCGCTTGTTTTTCTGCTTTTAAAATTAGATTCTTAATTTCTTCTTTGGATTTACTTACTTTAGATTCGTATTCACTTAAAATATTTTTTGCCTCATCTTTTAGTTTTTCAGCGTTCTCTATTTCGTCTTTTATTTTTTTTATATTATCGTCTAGAGAATTAATAATTTTTTGGGGCACTTTAAGATAAAAAAGTAAACCAATAAAAATTATAAATGAAATAGCAACCCAAAAAGTAGCATCTATATTCATATTTTTTTAATCCTTTGTTCCTTTATTGTCTCTGACACAGTAGCTTTTATACTACTTCTATTTAAATCTTCTCCAAATATTTCTTTAATTAGCGACGACACAATCTCTTCAGAAATAAAATTAACTTTTTCTAAAGACTCATTTTTAAATTTTTTAATGTCATTTTCCGCGTTATATATCTCTTTTTCAATTTCTTTTTGAATTTTATTTTTTTTCTCCTGCATCTCTTCGTTTAGAGATCGATTACTTTCATATAGAATTTTTCTTGCATCTATTTTTGCTGTTTCCATTAACTCTTTATAAGATTTTAGTTTTTTTTCAGCTTCTTCTCTAAAAACTTTTGCTTCTTCAAGATCTTTTCTAATTTTGCTTTCCCTCATGTCTATACTGTTTTTAATTTTGGGAATAAAGATTCTAGCTATTAATATGTAAATTGATAAAAAAATAATAATTAGCCAAAAAGATTGTGATGCCCAATACTTAGGATCTAGCTGAGGCATTCCAGCCTCAGCTGCAAATAAGCTTTCCCCTGTAACCACAGGGGAAATTAATAAAATTAAAAACTTCTTCATAATTCTTTGGCTAAATTAAAAAGCAAAAAGAATTATTAGTGCTACAACCAATCCAAAAAGACCTGTAGCTTCAGCTAAAGCAAATCCCAAAAGTAGATTAGGGAATTGTTTTTGAGCTGCAGACGGGTTTCTCATAGCACCGGATAAATAATTTCCAAATATTATTCCGATACCAACACCAGCTCCAGCCAAAGCAATTGCGGCCAATCCTGCACCGATCATTTTTGCTGCTTCTAGTTCCATTTTTCCTCCTTTGTTTAGTGATGTAAATTTAATGCATCATTTAAATAGATACATGTTAAAATTGCAAAAACATATGCTTGTAAAAAGGCCACTAAAATCTCCAATCCAGTTAGAGCAACCGAAAAACTTAATGGCAACCATCCTCCAATTAATCCCAAGCTTATTACGAAACCACCAAAAACCTTTAACATTGTGTGACCAGCCATCATATTTGCAAACAATCTGACGGATAAACTAACTGGTCTACTTAAATAAGAAATTATTTCTATGATTGTTATTATTGGCAAAAGAATTATTGGAACCCCACTTGGAACAAATATTTTTAAATATCTAAACCCGTGAATTGCAAAACCTAAAATCGTTACTCCTATAAAGATGAAAAGTGCAAAAGTTAATGTTACAATTATATGGCTAGTTACTGTAAATGAATATGGCAACATGCCAACCATATTGCAAAATAATATAAAAACAAAAAGGCTAAAGATGAATGGAAAATAAGGTTTAGCCTTTCTTCCAGCAGTGTCACTAATCATTTTGGCGATAAAATTATACAACATTTCTGATATTAATTGAATTTTACTTGGTATTAATTTTTTTTCTTTGGTTCCAAACAGCAATAGAAGCGTTATCGATACTGCACTAATGACCATGAAAAGACTCGCATTTGTAAAAGACAAATCTATTCCAGAAATTTCAATTTCCGGTCCAATTCTGTAAACTTTAAATTGGTGCATTGGATTTGCTGCCATAATTTAGTTTCCATCTCCTTGCATTTTCTTTGCGGCTCTAAACACATTCATAATTCCAGCTACTGCACCTAAAAGAAAAAAAATAATAATTAATATTGGTTTAGTACCAAACCAGTTGTCCAAAATAAACCCAATAATTGTCCCAACAGCAACTGCCGCAACCAGCTCCGACCCAAGTTTAAACGCATTTCCAAGAAAAATACCTTTTTTTTCATCATCATTAAAATTTTTTTTTTGCAATTTTTTTTTTGCAATTTTTAGGCGAGTTTTTATGTCTTCAAGATCGCTCATCCAAATATTTATGCGACTAGCTCCTCGGCTCTTTCTAAATTTACAGCTACGAGTTTACTTATGCCTTTTTCAGGCATAGTAACACCATAAAGCCTGTTCATCTTAGACATTGTCAAAGCGTGGTGTGTAATAATTATAAATTTAGTTTTTGTCATAGAAATAAGTTGGTCTAAAAGTGAGCAAAATCTTGTTACATTTGCATCATCTAAAGGTGCATCAACTTCATCAAGGATGCAAATCGGCGAGGGATTTGTTAAAAAAATTGCAAAAACTAATGAGATTGCGGTTAGTGCTTGCTCTCCACCAGACAAAAGAGTAATTGATTGCAATCTTTTTCCAGGTGGAGAAACCAACATTTCTAAACCTGCTTCCAAAGGATCATCTGAGTCCACTAATTCAAGTTTTGCAGTTCCACCATTAAATAACTTTGTAAAAACTTCATTAAATTTTCTATTAACCTTATTAAATGCTTCTAATAGTCTCTCTCTTCCTTTTTGATTTAATTCATTAATACTTGTTTTTAGTTTTACAATTGCTGATACAAGATCTGTCCTATCCTCCTCCATTTTCTTAATTGTTTTTTTAAATTTTTCTGTTTCTACATCTGCACGTAAATTTACAGAGCCTAGTGACTCTCTATTTTTTTTCATTTTATTTAATTTTTCCTCTTGATCTTCAACTGTTGGTATTTTTTCAATATTATTCAAATCTGAAATAGAAAGCAGATTATTAATATTTTCTACTTTCAATTCATTTTTAACTAAATATATAAGATCCATCTTTCTTTGATCTATTCCCTCAATTGTTGCTCCAAGTCTCGCTTTATTTTCTCTTAATACAGTAAAATTTTCTTGGACTGTTTTTACGTTTTCACTCATATCATTAAATTTAGTCTCTGCTTTTTTAATTTCTATATCTAAATCTTCATTTTGTTTTTTTGTATTTTCAAGGTTTTGTATATTCTGTCCCTTACTTATACCAATTTGTTCAGGATTTTTTTGATTTTCCTCTAGCTCTGTTTCTATCTTTTTTATTCTTTCACTTAAATTTAAGATCATTTTCTCTGAATTTACTTTTAAATCTTTCCAGTTTTCGAGTTCCTGGTCAATATTCTTTATCCTTTCTTTTCTTTTTATCGAGTCGCTTCTTATTGTTTGATTTTTTCCAAAAGAAGAAGCATATTTTTCTTGAGAAGAAGTTATATCTGAAATTAATTTTTTTAAGTTTACAGAAAGATCATTTCTATCGAGAGTTTCGATATTCTGTATTTGATTTTTTAGCAAATCTTTAATTTTTTGTAGATTGTTATTTACTTCTTGAACATTATTTTCCTTCAAATTATTTATTATTGAGGAATGAATTTCTTCTATCTCTTTTAATATTTTAAGCTGACCTTTTAAGTCAATTGAGTCTAATTTTTTTTGTAAAAAACCATCAAGTTTAATTTGTTGATCTTTTAATTCGCTTTTTGAAATATCAAGATTTATTTCTGATTTTTTTTCAATATCGAAAAGTTGTTTTTCAGTTTTCAATAATTCATTTTTTTCTTCTAAAATTCTTTTTTCATTTAAAGATGCATCAAGAGTTATACTTTTTTCTCTTTCAAGGTCAGATTGAATTACTTTAATGTTTCCAGAAAGCTTTGTGCTCAAATCCTTAACTCTTTTTTCTTCCTCATTTAGATTTGCAATTTCTAAATTTATTTTCTGAAGAGTTGATAGATTTTCAATTTTTTTATCTTTTAGTGGTTGAATTTTTTTATTTTCTTCTTCTAATAATTCACTATTACGATCCATTTCATTTTTTACCAAACTCATTTCTTTATCAACCTCGCTTAACTTTTGTTTAATATCATTTGTTTCTTTTTCTATCTTTTGAAGTTTTAAATGGTAAAGACCCGCTTCCGAAGATTTTATTTTTTCTGAAATTTCTTTATATTTGGTTGCCTCTGCAGCTTGTTTCTGTAAATTTTCTAATTGTTTTTCTTGTTGTCTTTTTAATTCATCTGCTCTTTTGAGATTATTTTCTGCAGCATTTAGTCTTGTTTCTGCTTCATGTCTTCGCAAATGTATACCTGAAATGCCTGCTGCCTCCTCCAATACAGATTTTCTTTCAGTTGGCTTTGCTGTTACAATCATACCTATTTTTCCTTGGCTAATAATCGATGGTGAATGAGCTCCAGTAGATAGATCAGCAAAAAAAGTTTGAACATCTTTTGCTCTAACCTCTTTTTCATTAATAAAATATTTGGATCCTTTTTCACGTTCTATCTTCCTCTTTATTAAAATTTCATCAAGTTCGATAAAACGTCCTTGACCTTCCTTGTCAGAATTATCAATTGTTATAGTTACTTCTGAAATATTTTTAGCTGCTTTGTTAGATGTGCCAGAGAATATCACATCTTCCATACCTGATCCTCGCATACTTTTTGCAGACGTTTCCCCCATGCACCATCTTAAAGCTTCAACTATATTTGACTTACCACAACCATTTGGACCAACTATACCAGTCAAACCAGGTTCGATTAAAAAAGTAGTTTTATCAAAAAAGGATTTAAATCCAGTAAGATCTAGTTTTTTAAAATTCATATTTATAAAAAATTTTCAATTGCCTTTTTAAAATTTTTATACTCGTGATTTCCTTCATATTTTTTTTCGTTTATGAAAATTGTAGGCGTTGACTTTATAGAGTATTTTTTATGTGTATTTATCCTGTTACTCAAAATTTCTTCCTCTAATTTCTCATCATTTAAACAACTCATTACTTTATCATCATTTAAATCATAGTTCTTTGCTATTTTAATTAAATTAGAATTTATTTTGTTAATATCTGATCCTACTGCCCAAATACTCTGTTTTTCATATACTTCATTTAAATATTTTAATCTTGTTTCTGTTTTATTTATACAACCGATTATTTTTTCTGCATTTAGCGCAGCCAAATCTAAAGGGAAACCATGATGTTCAAATCTTACAATATTTGTGTCAATAAATTCTTTTTTTAGTTCTTTAAAAATTTTTCCATGAAAATGAGCACAATGAGGGCATGTTAGTGAAGAAAAAACTTTTATCGTTACTTTTGCGTTCTTATTACCTAAAGAAATTAATGTACTATTTTCGGTAGAATGAACTGAACCACCAGTAAAAAATATTTTAATAACAAAAAAAATAATTATAGGGCGAATATTTTTTAACATTTTAAATTTTTTTCTTTCCAAAAGCACCAATAAGGCTTTCTAACTTTTCTTTTAATTGAGGGTTTTCAATATTTTCTATTTTTTTATGATATTTTGATATTTGATTTTTGTCTAAATCCTGTCTTCTTGTCATCTCTATCTTTTCTCTAATAAGCACTAATCTTATCTCCTTAACAAATTGATATCCAAAGAAGGTATTAATTTTGTCGATAATATCTTTTTTATTATATTCAACCAATAGCTGGTCACCATGACTTACATTTAGAAATAAAATACCATTTTTTAATGCCTTTCCAGTTTTGATAGATTTTGGGTAACAAACGGTTGAAATTTTTTTACCAACCAAACTTGACCAATTTTTTATTATAGAGGAGTAGTTGTAACCCCCTTTTTTTAATATAGTTTTCAATCCATGAGGGAGGGCCTTTGACACAGGCCTTAATCCTTGAATAGAATATCGTGTTTCTTTAGTATATTTTTTTTTCTTATGCATATTGAATCTAATTTATCAAAAAAAATAATCGCTTGGTATGATAATAATAAACGCACTTTGCCTTGGCGTGTACCATTTAATTCATCGCAAAAGCTTTATTACAGATTATTAAGCGAATTTATGTTGCAGCAAACACAAGTAAAAACTGTGATTCCTTATTTTAATAAGTTTATTAAAGAAATTAAAAGTTTAAAAAAACTTGCTTTAACTAGTGAAAGAAAAGTTCTTAAGTTATGGGAGGGATTAGGTTACTACAGAAGATCTAGAAATTTAATGATTACAGCAAAAATTATTGTTAATGAAAACAAATCAATATTACCTAAAACTTTAGTCGATATAAAAAAACTTCCTGGAATAGGAGATTATACAGGAAATGTATTGCTTGCACTTGTTTATAATCAGCCTCGATTAGGTTTGGATGGCAATGTGAAAAGGGTTTTCTCTAGAATATTTAACAAACACGAAAACAAATTGGATTATAAAAACATTATAAAAAAAAACAAAAAAAAATTATTTTTTTCTAAAAGAAATTCAGTTTTTGTAGAAGCAATGATGGAATTTGGAGCTTTAATTTGTAAGCCAAAGGATCCACTTTGCAATACATGTCCTATAAATAAAACTTGTAAATTTTTTAATTCAGGGAAAAATACAAAATTAACCGATAAAGTTAAAACAAATAAAAAAAGTTACAATATTTTTTGTTATCTTAATAAAAATAAACAAATTGGTTTAACAAAAAAAAATGATCTAGGATTTTTAAGAGAATATAGTTTACCAATCATAAAAGAAAAATCTAAAAAAAATAAATTTAAAAACTGGAATTTTTTATGCAATTACAAGAATTCTATTTCAAATAAAAAATTGGATATTAATTTATATTATAAATTTTCAAATAAA
>MDTB01237606.1_pt1 | contig 19275 bp, 20 predicted proteins | sample 811161 | NCBI WGS metagenome assembly MDTB01 (sample SAMN05326650, study PRJNA326480) | marine metagenome | isolation source: seawater | place: Mediterranean Sea | collected 2009
CAGAGTCACAATAAAAAATATTACAATCTGTTGTAACAGTTATTGCTTGGAAACCTGAATTTGTTTTAATAATACTGGCATTTTCTCCCATTTTATTAACTAGATTTCGAGTAATCATGTGATCATATTGTTGCCAGATAAGATCTTTAGAGCCAAAATTTTCATTGGCTAAAATTCTTTTTATAATATCAGATATACTTTTTTTTGGATAAATTCTTTTTTTATAATTATTTTTAGAAGTTACAAAAGATCTTTTATAATATTTAGTAGAAACCAAGGAATATATTGGGATATCAGCTACTTTTTTACTTTTGCTATAAATAATGATATTTTCTTTATCTACAATTTTTCCAATAGTTGCGAAATCTAATGACCATTTTTTAAAAACTTTTTTTGCAATATCATATTTTTTTGGATCTAATATAATTAACATTCTTTCTTGGCTCTCAGACAGCATAATTTCATCTGAAGTCATGTCTTTATTCCTAAGAGGAACTTTATCTATATCTATTCTTATACCTTTTTTATTAGCTGCTGCAATCTCTACAGTAGAAGATGTTAGCCCTGCAGCCCCCATATCTTGGATACCAACTATAGCTTCTTTTTTCATTAATTCTAAACAAGCTTCCATTAAAAGCTTTTCTGCGAAAGGGTCCCCTACTTGAACAGTAGGCCTAAGTGGTTCAGTCTTTTTAGTAAAAGTATCAGAAGACATGCTAGCTCCATGAATTCCATCTTTGCCTGTTTTAGATCCAACATATATAACTAGATTATTTGATTTTCCTGCCTTTGCATAAAAAATCTTATTTTTTTTAGCTATTCCTACTGTCATTGCATTTACTAATATATTTTTATTATACCTGTCATCAAAAGAGCATTCTCCTCCTACAGTTGGAATTCCTACGCAATTTCCATAGTCTGAAATACCAGAAACCACTCCATTAAATAAATACTTAGTTTTGCTATTTTTTATGCCACCAAACCTCAAGCAATTTAAATTTGCAATTGGTCTTGCTCCCATAGTAAATATATCTCTCATAATACCTCCCACACCAGTAGCTGCACCTTGATAGGGTTCTATAAATGATGGATGGTTATGACTTTCTATTTTGAAAACTATAGCGTTATCTGACCCTATATCTATAACACCAGCATTTTCTCCAGGACCTTGTATTACATGTTCACCTTTGGTAGGTAGTCTTTTAAGCCAGTACTTTGAAGATTTATATGAGCAATGCTCACTCCACATGGCAGAAAAAATAGATAATTCTGTTAAATTTGGCTTTCTTTTAAGAATAAGTACAATTTCTTCATAGTCTTGAGGACTTAGACCTAAACGGGAAATTATATTTTTAGCAATATTTTTCATAAAGACGTTAAAGAAGTTATTATTTTTTTCATATTAATGTCTACATTAGTATGCCCATAATGGCGTTCAGGATGGGGCATCATGCCAAGGACTAAACCGTTTTGATCTACAATGCCTGCAATATCATATATAGAACCATTTGGGTTATATCGTTCATTACATATTCCATCGTCAGAGCAATATCTCATTATTATTTGATTGTTATCTATTAATTTTCTAAAATCATAATCACTAGCTTGATAATTTCCCATTTTGTGAGCAATTGGCATCTGTATTACTTCATTTAGATTATAATTCTTAGTAAAATTAGTCTTGTTATTAATAATTTTTAAATATGTATTTTTACATAAAAATTTAAGTTTATTATTTAAAACTAATGTTCCTGGTAATAGATTTGCTTCTGTAAGTATCTGAAATCCATTACAAATACCAATAATTGGTATACCCTTTTTTGATAAATTAATAATATTTTTCATAATTCTACTTTTAGAAGCAATTGCTCCACTTCTTAGATAATCACCATATGAAAAGCCACCAGGTATAATAATTAAGTCCGGATTGGAGGGTAATTCATCTAAGTACCAAATTAACATAGGTTTAATTTTTAAAGAAGAAATTAAAGATTTTTCAATATCTTTGTCACAATTAGACCCTGGAAAGACTATAATACAAACATTCATACTTTTTTAGTACTAACAATTACGAAAGTTTCTATTACTTGATTGACTAACAATTTTTTAGATAAATCTATAGCTATTTCTTTTGCATGTTTTGAGCTTGAGGCATTTTTAATAATAATTTTAAAATATTTACCCTGATTAACCTCTAAAATATTTTTTACTCCCATATTTACTGCTGCTTTTTGTATCGCTTTGCCCTGAGGATCTAAAACGTCGCTTTTTAACATTACGCACATCTCTATTTTATAGGTCATTATTCTTATTTCTTATTCTGTTATAAATATTATTGTATCCATCAAGTAAATTTCCTTTATTTTCTCTAAATAAGTCTTTATCCATACTTTTTTTTGTTTTTTTATCCCAAAGTCTGCAACAATCTGGACTAATTTCATCTGCTAATATTATCTTATTATTATGTTTTCCAACCTCAATTTTAAAATCTACTAATATAACTTTAATATCTTTAAAATATTTTAATAAAAGTATATTAACTTTCTTTGCAATAGTCCTAATTTTTTTAATTTCTTTTTCACTGCACAGTTTTAAAAATAGTATGTGCTCTTCATTTATTAAAGGATCATTTAATTTATCTGATTTTAAATAAAATTCTACTATAGGAGGCGTAATTACTTTACCTCTTTGTATGCTTAGATTTTTTATTAGGCTTCCTGCTGCATAATTTCTAATTACTATTTCCAAGGGAATAATAGCAACTTTTTTAATCAGCTGTTCTCTAGAATTTAATTTACGAATAAAGTGATTATCAATTCTATTTTTCTTTAAAAAATTGAATATATCAGCAGAGATGTAATTATTTATAATCCCCTTATTTAAAAATTTTTTCTTTTTTTTATTATTATAGGCAGTAGTGTCATCTTTAAAATATTGTATTAAAAAACCTTTATCTTTGGAAATATATATTTTTTTTGCTTTACCTTCTATTAAAAGTTTCATAAAAAAATACCTAATTTTTAAATGGAGAATGAATCATAAAAACTCTACTTTTTGTTTTAATTTCATTATATAACCATAATGGTTTTAGTCTTTTATAGTTAGCTATAGGCAAACCTATAATTGATGAACTTACGGTACCATAATTACATATTTTATTGTAAATAAAAACCTCTGTGTTTTTTAAGTTTTTATACTTCCTTTTCATAAATAACATCTTTTCCCATTCTTTAAAATTATTATTTTTTGGATCAGGTATTTTAATCTTAGAAAAAATATTTCTATATACCAGCTGTTTTTTCGAAGAATTGTCATTTAAATCAAAATTATCTAGCATTGAGAACCCAAATGGTACCTTATTTAATGATTTTTCAAAATTCTCAAATTTAATCCAGTAAGCATTTTTATAATCAGCAATAAATAAATTAAAATTCCTATAAATATTTTTTAAGTTACTATAAATGTTATGACTGGCTTCCTTTGCACTTTTAAATTTTAAGGCGTCAATTACTAAATTTCCACGTGAACTTAATCTTGCTAATTTATTAAATGTTGTGTTTCTATTTAAAATAATCGCACATACTTGGTGCTTATTGATGCCTAACCAAGAGCCACCTTTTAGATTATCTTTACCAGCATAAATATCAGGATCATCTTTCCAATGAAAGTTAGGAGGACTAGAATGTCTACTTAACTTTTCATCTCTATTAGCAGCTAACAACAAAGGCCAATCAGAGTGTTTTTTTCTGTAAATAAATAATGTACACATATTTATACTTGATAAATTTCTAATTATACAACATATTTATAATATGTTCGATGATAGAAAAAAACAATTTGAAAAAAAATTTGAATTAGACTCAGAAAAAAAATTTAAGGTAATAGCATTAAGAAATAGGTATTTAGCAAAATGGGCAGCTAATCAACAAAATATAAGTGAAAAAGACTTAGAAAAATATACAAAAGAAGTACTATTATCAGACTTTGAGAAGCCAGGAGATGAAGATGTAGTAGAAAAATTACATAAAGACTTTGCCGAGGCTCAACTAGATATATCTGCTAACGATATAAGAAAAAAAATTGATCATTATTATTATCTAGCCTTAAAGGAAATCGAAGATAATATCTAGCCGAATATTCTTCTGAAAGTATAATCTACTTGTTTTATATAACTTTTATTGTCAAACAGAGAAGCAAGTTGTTTTTTTTTAATATTTTTTTTAATAAAATCATCCGAATATAGGTTTTCTAAAAAAGACTTACCATTTTTTTTCCCAATTTTTTTCCAGGTTTTCATTGCACTTGACTGAACAAGTTCATAAGACTCTTCTCTGGTAAGGCCTTTGGTAATTAAAAAGAGCATTATTTTTTGACTAAAGTGTAATCCTCTAAGTTTATTGAGATTATTAGTGACATTAACTGGATAAATAATTAGATTTTTAACTACCTCATTTAATCGTTTTAATGCAAAATCCATTGCAATAGTTGCATCAGGACCAATAATCCTTTCAACTGATGAGTGAGAGATGTCTCTTTCGTGCCATAAAACAACATTTTCTATGCTGGAACTACAAACACCTCTTATATATCTACTTAAACCAGTAAGGTTTTCAGAAAGAACAGGATTTCTTTTATGCGGCATTGCAGAGCTACCTTTTTGACCTTTTTCAAAGTATTCTTCTGCCTCTAATACTTCCGTTCTCTGCAAATGCCTTATTTCTGTAGCAAGCCTGTCAATAGAGGCTGCAAGTATTGATAAGTTTGTAAAAAAGACAGCGTGTCTATCTCTGGGAATTATTTGAGAAGAGGCTAATTCGGGTTGGAGTCCAAGTTTTTTTGCTACATATTCCTCTACTTTTGGTGATATATTTGAATAGGTTCCTACTGGACCAGACATTTTACATATTGATATTTCTTTTCTTGATAGTTTTGTTCTTTTTAGTGCTCTATTAAACTCTGAGTACGCAAATGCAAATTTCAGTCCCATTGTAGTTGGTTCAGCATGAATACCATGACTTCTGCCAATGGTTATTAGATTTTTATATTTATTTGCTTTATCCATTAAACTAGATAAAAGTGTTTCCAGTCTTTTAATTATTAAATCTGAGGCTTCTAATAGTTGAATAGAATAGCATGTGTCTAAAATATCAGAGGAAGTAAGGCCTAAATGTATATACTTCGAGTCTTCTCCAACATATTCAGCAATGTTTGTGAGAAAGGCTATAACATCATGTTTAGTCTTTTTTTCAATTTCTAAGATTCTTCTTTCATCAAACTTAGCTTTGCTTTTTATATTTTTAGTTGTATTTGGAGGTATATTACCTAACTCCTCTTGAATTTCACAGGCTAGAATCTCAATTTTTAACCAAATTTCAAATTTTTTATTTGTACTCCATATGTTTGTCATTTCAGGAGTTGAATATCTAGGTATCATAATTTCATCTAAAAGTTATTTGATAGTGACTTCAGCTCTTCTATTTTTCTTTTCTTTTACATTATCTAGAGTTGTTAACAAGGGTTTTTTTTCTCCAAATCCTTCAATTAGAATTTTATTCATAACTTTAATTTCTTTCAAATAGTTTCTTATAAAACTAGCTCTTTTATTTGATAATGCTAAATTATAAAGATGAGGTCCTTTTGTATCAGTATGACCTTCAATATATATAGTTAATTCCTTATTTTTTTTTGCTTTTTCTATTATATCTTGTAACTTATTTTTTTCAGCTGAGTTAAGCATGAAGCTATCAAAATTAAAAAAAACTCTGACATGCAATTTTTCTTCTAATATTACGTTAGGATTTTTTTCTTCTGTATTATCTTCATTAATGATATTGTCTTTATTTCGTTTAGAAGAAATAGACTTTTTAGGTTCTTTATTATTCAATGCATTTATAATTTTTTCATAATTTGACTCAAATTGATCTTTACATTTTTTTATATGATTAGTTTGCCAATTTTCTTCTTGTTGTTCTATCCAACAGTCATATCCAATTAGCATCTTTGAAAAAACCTTGGGATCTTTTTTGTGGACTTGCTGTTCAATTAATTCATTTATGTGGGTAAAATATTTCATGAAAATATTGAAATTTTCTTCTGATAGTTTCCACTTTTTAGGATTCTCAGGGAATACTATATTATCATTCAATGCTATCAATCCCTTATATGCAAAATAATTGGCATCTAACTCATCATGCATATCGTAAAGTTCATATTTAGCAAAATTTTTGTATTCTTTACTTAATAATGAAAATACATCCTTTCCATTGAATTCATTCTTTTCCAACTTTTCTATTTTAAAATGAGCACAAGAGTTAATTATTAGTATTAAAATTATAATGGTTACATAATTAAACAAGGTATTTATTAGTCTATACATTTCAATTTATTATAACGTAAATAATTAAATAAGCACTCTAATTTTTTTTCTCTAGCAGCAAGGTTTACTAATTGTTTCCATTTTTTTGAACCAGGTAAACTATTAAAAATATTGTATAAATGTTCAACAGATTTAAAATTAAAACCTATTTTTTTAAACTTATCATCTATAATATTTAAATAAGATAAAACAATATCTTTTTTATAATTATAATCACTTTTATACTCTTTATCGAATATCCAAGGATTTTTATAGGCTTCTCTCCCTATCATAATCCCATCTACTTTTTCTAAAATTTTATTATTTTCATAAGTATTCATAAAACCTCCATTTATAATAATAGTATTTTTATGAAACTTCTTTTTTAATCTAAAAACTCTATTGTAATCTAACTTCGGTATAGAAAGGTTTTTTTTTGTTGGTATTTTATTAATAATAGCATTTCTTGCATGTATAATATACTTTTTTGTATTAACTTTATTTAAACATTCTAAAAATTTGTCCAGTATTTCGTCATTTTTTTCATAATTAATTCCAATTCTAGTTTTTATGCTTACTTTACAAGAAACATTATTTTTCATCTCATTCACGCATTCGCTAACTAGTTCTGGATTTTCAAGAAGAGAAATACCAAAATTTCCTGAAACGACTCTGGGACTAGGACATCCACAATTAATATTTATCTCTTGGAATCCTAAATCCTCTACTACTTTTGAGGCTTTAGCTAATACTTTTGGATTATTACCAGCAATTTGTAAAGATATCTTAGAAATATTTTTTAAACCTCTATAATTGTCAAGTATATTACTTCTTAAAATGGTTTCTGCATGCATCATTTCAGTATAAACTCTTATATCTTTATTAATTAAGTAAGATAATATACAGAAATAAGCATCCGTTTTTCCCATCATGGGGGGCAACAGAAAAGCGGCTTTTATTAATTTTATTATTGAATAATTTTAACATTCAATTACTTTAAAACAAATAATAGCAAATTTCATTATGTTTAGTAGTTTACCCTTCATTATTCTAGATAGTCTTGTATATGCATCCTGGTTATTCCTTGTAGCATCTGGACTAACATTAATATACGGAGTAATGAAAGTCCTAAATGTTGCACATGGAAGTTTATACGCATTTGGAGCCTATACTAATGCGTGGCTTATAGGTCAGTTTACAAATCATTTTACAGGTTTTGAATTATTAACTTTATTGTTTATCCCTCTATCAGCAATCACAACAGGTCTCATATTAAGTATCTTTATAGAAAGAATATTTTTGACTAAAATTTATGACAGAGATGAAATTGTAATAGTATTAGTTACGTATGGTATTTTTTTGATTTTTGAAGACTTAATGAAAGTAATTTTTGGAACGAGTTCATATCTACCATATCAGCCAAGAATGTTACTTGGTAATATTGACATTTTTGATTTGCCTTATGTTTTATACGATCTTCTTATAATAGTTTTAGCTATAATAATATGGGTACTTTTTTATTATGTAATAAAGTTTACGATTTCAGGAAAACTACTTTTGTCAGTCATTTATAATAAAGAAATATCTTCTATAATGGGAATAAATGTTAAGAAAGTTTTTATAATTACGTTTCTTATTGGTTGTATGCTTGGTTGTTTAGGAGGTGCTGTTTCAGCTCCAATGATTTCTGTAGTTCCAGGTATAGGTGTAGAGGTAATTGTTCTTGCGTTCGCTGTTGTTGTAACTGGAGGGTTAGGAAGTATAACTGGTGCGGCAATTGGAGCTTTGATAATTGGTATATTTAGAACTATTGCAATTTTTTATTTTCCACAACTAGAGCTTTTCATAGTTTTCTTTGTAATGGCGATAATCTTATCTTTTAAGCCAGAAGGTCTATTTGGTTCAAAAAAAATAAGGAAAATATGATGAAAATAAAAAATGTATTCAATGAAAAATTAGTATTGGTATTATTCTTATTATTTTTTTTATCCAGTTGGTTCCTATTTCCTACATGGAGTTTAAATACTATTTGCCTATCTTTTTGTAATGGTTTAGTTGTGCTTGGACTATTAATGCTAATGAGGATGGGGTTAATTTCTTTTGGACACGGCATGTATTATTGTCTTGGAGGATATGCTGTGGCAATGTCCTATAATTTTCTAAATATAAAAGAAGCTTTGTTCTTAATAATAATCGCAATTCTATCAGGATTCATTGTATCTTACATACTAGGTTATTTTGTAAGACGGTTTAGAGGTATTTTTTTTGCAATGCTTAATCTTGCACTATCTATGATCTTATTTGGAATTATTGTTAAGAGTATTTCTTTAGGGTCAACTGATGGGTTTGGAATTAAAAATATTTATTATTTAGGGTTTTCTTACAAAGGAGCAACAAGACTCAATATATTATCATATTCCTTTATTTTATCTTTAAGTTCAATTTGCATGTATGTTGTTTTAAAGTATTTAAATTCACCAGCTGGAAAAATGCTAGATGCTATCAAGGAAAATGAAATTAGATCTTCTTATCTTGGTATAAATGTAAATAAGCACGTTCATAGAATATATATTTTTTCCGGAGTATTGGCTTCTTTAGGAGGGGCTTTAATGGTTTTACTTATAGGACATATTACCCCTGAAGACACAGCATATTGGACAAAATCAGGAGAATTAGTGTTCGTAGCGATATTATCTGGTACTACAAATGTATTTGCACCTATCATAGGTTCTCTTTTTTTTGAATTTATCAGGAGTTATGCTTTATACTACTTTCCAAATACATGGCAAATGATAATAGGGATTATTTTAATCTTTGTTATAATATACTTGCCTGAAGGATTAGGGTCCCTACTAAAACTTAAAAAGAAAAATAATTAAATGATTTTAGAGGTAAAAAACTTATATAAAAAATTTGGTTCTGTAGTGGCTGCCAATAATATTAATTTCAATATGAAAAAAGGAGAGATTATAGGCATTATTGGTTCTAATGGTGCAGGAAAAACAACATTTTGTAATATGATAACAGGGTATACTAAATCCGACAGTGGTGAGATTTACCTAAATAAGAAAAATATAACCAATAATAGCGTACAAGATATAAAGTCTCTTGGTATGCATAGGTCTTTTCAGATACCTCAAGTTTTTGAAAATTTAAGTGTTTTAGAAAATGTTATTATTTCTCATTTAGTTGCTCAGAAGAAACAAAATAATTTTTTTGATAATGCATTAAATGACCAAAATATTCTTTTAGCAAATGATATTTTATATAAATTTAACTTGATTGGAAGTAAAGAAAGAAAAGTTAAGGATTTACCTCAAGGAATAAGAAAAGTTTTAGATATTATCATAGCAATACAAGGAGACCCTTCCATAATTCTTTTAGATGAACCTACCTCTGGTATAAGCTCTGATGAAAAAAATAAAGTAATGCAAAATATAATATCAACTTTAGAAGTTCTTAATATTTCAGTTATTTTCATAGAACATGATATGGAGATAATAGAAGGTTTTTCAAAAAGAGTGGTTGCTTTTTATAATGGTGAGATTATAGCAGATGGAAATTCTAAAGAAGTACTTTTAAAGAAAGATGTAAAAAAATATATAGTAGGCAATTAATGTTAGAAATTAAAAATTTAAATGTAGATATTAAAAAAATTAAAATTTTAGAAAACCTTAATATAAAAATTAATAAATTCTCAAGTATTATAGGACGAAATGGAGCTGGAAAAACAACCCTCATGCGTACAATAGTTGGAGCATTGAAGGCAAAAAAGGGAAGTATTCTTTTCAACCTTTCTGATCAAGTTACGGGTGGAGTCTCATTTGGTAAAAAAGAACTATTATTTATAGATTTGACTCAAGTTCAATCGCATAACATGAGTCATTACGGGATTGGTTATATGCCAGAAGATAGAAGGTTAGTTCCTGAACTTACAGTCAAGGAGAATATTTTAATTCCAATCTGGGCAGTTCAGAATAAATCGCAAGGAATAGAATTAGAAAGAGTACTTACTTTTATTCCTGAGTTAAAAAAGTTTTTACATAGAGAGTCCTTTCAACTTTCTGGAGGACAGCAAAAATTAGTAGCACTAGCTAGGGCAATGATAATTGGAAAGAAACTATTGCTCTTAGATGAACCATTTGAGGGAGTAGCTCCTGCGTTAGCAGACAGGCTAGTAGATCTTATAAAAAGTCTTAGTAAATTAGAACTTACTACTTTAATTACAGAGTCTGATGAAACTTTCTCTAGAAAAATCAAAGCAGATATTATAAAAATAGAAAGGGGCAGAATTATTTAATTTAGATATCGCTCTTATTTATAAGCTCAGCTGCTTCTATAGCAAAATATGATAAAATAGCATCAGCTCCTGCTCTTTTAAAACAGCTAAGAGTTTCAATTAATATTTCTTCCTTCTTAAAAATTCCTGATATTATAGCATTTTTTATCATGGAATACTCACCTGATACCTGATAGCTAAAAGTTGGAAAATTAAAAGTTCTTTTTACGTAATTAAGAATATCCAGGTATGGCATACCAGGTTTAATTAATATAATATCTGCTCCTTCTTTAATATCCATTGAAACTTCTCTTATAGATTCTTCAATATTTCCATACTGCATTTGATATCCTTTTTTTTTATCTTTTCCTAATTTTTTAGAGACAGATATAGCATCTCTAAAAGGTGCATAATAACTAGAAGCATATTTAACTGCGTACGACATGATTACGGTATCAAAAAAACCATTCTTTTCTAAGTGTTTTCTAATTTTAAGTATTCTTCCATCCATCATGTCAGATGGAGCTATTATATCGCAGCCTGCTTGAACATTTACTAATGCTTGCTCACAAAGTACTTCAATAGTTTTATCATTATGCACTTTTCTATTTTCTACAATTCCATCATGTCCGCTTATAGTATATGGGTCTAATGCTATATCACAAATAATTCCAATATCTTTAATTTGTGACTTAATCTTTCTTAAGGCATTACATATTAAGTTTTCTTTTTTTATGGCTTCAATTCCTAAAGTATCTTTTTTAGATTCCTCAATTTCAGGAAATATAGCAACTGCTTTTATACCTAATTCTTTTGCATTATTAATAACTTCTAATGCATCATTTATATTATATTTTTTTATACCTGGCATTTCTTTTATATGCGCACTCTTTTCATTTTCAGTGATGAAGATTGGTAATATTAGGTCTTTAACAGCTAATGTTGACTCACAAACTAGAGATCTAATCCACTCTTCTTTTCTAAGCCTTCTTGGCCTAGATAAAGGATAATTTGATAAAAAATTATTCATAGGTTATAAAGTTATACATATATTATTTAATTATTACTACTACAATATAATGGAAATAAATTTTAATACAGATCTAAATACAGAACAAATGGCTTTTGTAAATACAGCTAAACAGTTTGCTTCAGAATATATTAGCAAGCAAGCACTTGAATGGGATAAGAGAGAAATATTTCCCAGAAATGTTTTAGAAAAATCTGCTGAACTAGGTTTTGGTGCTTTATATGTTTCTGAAAAAGAAGGAGGTACAGGATTAAAAAGAATTGATGCTTCATTAATATTTGAGGAATTGGCAGCCGCATGTCCATCTACATCAGCTTTTTTATCTATCCACAATATGGCAATATGGATGCTTAGTGAATTTGGCAACAAAGAAATTAAAGAAAAGTACATAAAGGAACTTGCCTCAATGAAAAAGATTGCATCTTATTGCTTAACTGAACCAGGTTCAGGTTCTGATGCCGGGTCATTAATTACTTCAGCACTTCCCAATGAAAATAATAGCACACTAAAAATAAACGGTGCAAAAGCTTTTATATCTGGTGCTGGTGATTCTGATTTATATTTCGTAATGGCAAAAACTGATATTAAAAGAAAAAATAATAGTGAAGCTATTAGCTGTCTGTTAGTTGAGAAAGGAATAGAAGGACTTTCTTTTGGCAAGAATGAAACCAAGATGGGATGGAAAAATCAACCTACTAAAACTGTAAGTTTTGATAATTGTGAAATTCCCTTTACTAATATTGTAGGTAGAACGGGAGAGGGTTTTAAAATAGCTATGCAAGGATTAGATGGAGGTAGAATTAACATAGCTTCTTGTTCCTTAGGTGCGGCTAGGTATTGTATAAACAAATCTTTAGAATATGTGAAAGAAAGAAAACAATTTGGTAGTTTTTTGAAAGATTTTCAATCCATACAATTTAAAATTGCTGATATGATTACAGAATACAAAGCTTCTAGATTGATGGTTCATAATGCAGCAAATGCACTAGACAATAAGATAAAAGGATCTACATCATTAGCTGCTATGGCAAAAAGATATGCAACAGATGCATGTTTTAATATATGTAATGAAGCTCTGCAAATACATGGAGGATACGGCTATTTATCAGAATATGGAATAGAAAAAATGGTTAGAGATTGTAGAGTACACCAAATTTTGGAAGGAACAAATGAAATAATGCGTGTCATTATATCAAGAAATTATTTGGATTAAGTTATAATGGAAGAAATAGATATAAAACAATTTAATTCAACAGTAGTGATAACACTTCAAAGAGAAAGAGTTCTTAATGCTTTAAACCTCAACATGGTAAGAAAAATATTTGAGAAAATTAAAGATTGGGAAAAAAACGACTCTGTAAGTGGTATTGTTATAAAAGGCGAGGGTGAAAAAGCATTTTGTGCAGGAGGAGATATTGTACAAGTTTATCATGCAAAAAATGATAAACATAATAATATTTCCTATGATTTTTTTAGAGAAGAATATTTATTAAATTACGCAATAAGTAAATTCAAAAAACCATGGATATCTATATTAAATGGTATTGCAATGGGTGGAGGTTTAGGATTATCTGTGCACGGGAGTCATAGAATTATTACGGAAAAAACTGTTACTGCTATGCCAGAAACAGCGATAGGATTATTTCCCGATGTTGGAGGAGGATACTTTTTGTCTAGAATGAAAGGTTCAGTAGGAAAATATATTGCTATTACTGGAAGAACATTAGATTTTCATGACACTATTTACAGTGGTATAGGAACACATTTATTATACAGCAATAAATTAGACGAATTTATTAATAAATTACTGCAACAAAAGAGTTATGACTCAAATGTTGTTGATGAAATGATTGAAAAGTACAATAATAAATCTGAAATAGTGCCAAATCTTAAAAATATAGAGAAAAATATTGATAAATTCTTTTCTAAAAAATCAATATTAGATGTATACAATTCGCTAAGAAATAATGAATCAGACTGGGCTAGAAATACTCTTGATATCTTAAGGAAAAAATCACCTACTAGCATGGCAGTTACATTGGAACAAATAGAAAAATCTGCGAATATATCATTGAAGGATTGTTTATCAATGGAATTTAGAATCTGTCAGTCAATGATGTCTAAACATGACTTTTATGAAGGAGTCAGAGCTAATTTAGTAGATAAGGACAGAAAACCTAAATGGAAACCATCTGATATAGAAGATATAACAAATGAAATCATAGATGATCATTTTTTAAACCTTGGGAATAGAGAGTTATTTTAGAATGCAATTTTTTTCTTTTATTGGTTTAGGTAATATGGGATACGAAATGGTTAAACATGTAATTAGAGAAAAGAATACACATGTTAATATATTTGATATTAATAAAAAGATTTACAATAAGTTTAAACAAACAAACGTATTTAAGTTAGAGCACATTCAAGATTTGCCAAAAAATACTAATTTTTTTATTACTATGGTACCTGATGGAAAAGCGCTTGAAAAAGTTATCTTAGGAAAAAATGGTATTAGTAGAATAGCTAAAAAGGGGTCTGTAATTATTGACTGTTCTTCTATAGATTATGCTACTACCATCAAAATAAGCAGTAGACTTAAGAAACTTGGTGTAGGTTACCTAGATGCTCCTGTTTCAGGAGGAGTTTCTGGAGCAAAAAAAGCCTCATTGACAATAATGGTTGGAGGAGAAATTAAAACCTTTAAAAAATCAAAGCCTGTATTATCACTAATGGGGAAAAATATAATTTATGTCGGAAAATCAGGAACAGGGCAGATTATTAAATCTTGTAATAATATGATGTTAGGTATAAATATGATTGGCATATGTGAAGCATACATTTTGTCCAAGAAATTTGGTATAGATAAAAAAAAATTCTTTGATATTTGCTCCAACTCAACTGGCTCTTCCTGGGCAATGTTAAACCACATACCTATAAAAGGACTCGTTAAAAATTCTGCAGCAAACGATGACTTTAAAAAAGGCTATGCTGCAAAATTAATAAATAAAGATCTAAGAATATCTCAATCACTCGCTGTTGATTCAAAAACTAAAACTTTTCTAGGAAGGAAAGCTAAAAATATTTACGATGATTTTTGTAAAAGCGATAACAAGTACTTGGATTATTCTGCTATTATAAAGTACATTGAAAAATTGTAATTAATAAAAAGCTTGTATGCCAGTCTGACTTCTTCCTAATATCAACGCATGAATGTCGTGAGTTCCCTCATATGTATTTACAGCTTCTAGATTCATCATATGTCTTATTACATGGTATTCATCAGAAATACCGTTTCCTCCATGAATATCTCTAGCAACTCTTGCAATATCAAGTGCCTTTCCAACATTATTTCTTTTAAGGATTGAAATCATTTCATTAGTAGCTTTATTTTTATCCTTTAACCTCCCAACTCTTAAGTTAGCTTGCATTGCTAAAGCAATTTCTGATTGCATATCTGCTAATTTCTTTTGTATAAGTTGGTTAGATGCCAGTGGTTTACCAAATTGTTTTCTATCCATTACATAATCTCTAGAGGCAAGCCAACAAAATTCAGCAGCTCCAATACACCCCCATGATATACCATATCTAGCAGATGTTAGGCAAGACATAGGTGCACTTAAACCAATAGCATTTTCTAATAGATTTTCTTCGGGAACAAAGACATTATCTAATAAGATTAAACCAGTGGGAGAAGCTCTTAGAGAAAATTTTCCTTCTATTTTAGGTGTACTTAACCCTTTTCTGCAATCTTCTCTTTCGATTATAAAACCTTTTATAACATTACTCTCATCTTTTGCCCAAATTAAAAAGATATCAGCTATAGGACTATTAGATATCCAATTTTTAGCACCATTTAGTATATATCCACCCTTAGTTTTTTTTGCATTTGTCTTCATCGATGAAGGATCTGATCCGTGGTCTGGTTCTGTGAGACCAAAACACCCTATTAATCTACCTTCTGCAAGTTTAGGCAGCCATCTCTTTTTCTGATCTTGATTACCAAAGTCATAAATAGGTTGCATGACTAAACTAGATTGTACACTGATACTAGACCTATAAGAAGAGTCAATTGCTTCTATTTCTTTGGCAATTAGACCATATCCAACATTTGATATTCCTGAACATCCGTATCCTGAAATTTGTGGCCCTAGAAGCCCTAGTTCTCCAAATTTTAAAAATAGGCTTTTATCATATTTTTCATACCTATTTGCTTCTACTATTAAAGGAGATAATTCTTTTTTTGCAAATTTTCTGGTAGTGTTTCTTACAATTATTTCTTCATCAGTCAATTGTTCTTCTATAAGAAAAGGATCTCTAAAATTAAAATTATTATTTCCAATTTTTATATCTTTAATTTCTTTATATTCTTTCAATTTAACTTCCTTTAAATGTTTCTGCAATGCTAATAAGTTTTTTCATTTTTTTGTAGCTCAAACTAGTTATTTTTTTAAAGTACCACAACTCATTAGAGTATTGTAGCCTCAAAATCAAATATTTATGAAAGAAACCAAAAGGTATAGTACAGTTAAGTTCATAAAAAATTCCCTCCATATTATAAAGCTTATTTATATCATCACAAAATATAAGAGGATTTAGTGCTAACTGTTCTAGAGTATCTTTAATATGTAAAGGAATATTCTTAAATTGATCAAAAACAGGATCAGATAGAGGACTGTCTTCACCATTTAACATTCTTTCTATCTCGGCCAAATCTCCAAGTTCATCATATAATTTGTCTTCTAACCAGAATTCAGGGTTTGTGAATTTTTCATTTACTCTACTTAATTCTATAGCAGAATATTTAGAGAAGATTCCTAATACTGGAACTATTCTTGAGATACCTGTTAAAACAGTTTTTTGAGAATAGATTAAGGGGGCTTCTAGAAAATCATCAGGAATTTCAAAAGATTGACAAAATGAAGTTTTGCAATTGCAAGCCACTATAACAAATATTAAAAAAGATATAATTAAATTCTTTTTAATCAAAGTTGATAACTTTGCCATCAGGCTGACCAATAATTTTACCTTTAAACATTTTTATATTTCCATTTACTATTGTAGCATATGGATAACCTTTTATTTTAAAATTATTAAAAGGAGTCCAACCGCTTTTACTTGCCATAGTAGCATTTTTTATTGTGTATTCTTTTTCTAAGTCAACTATTGTTAGGTCTCCATCAAAACCTTCTATTATTCTCCCTTTATTTTTAATGCCATAAATTTTTGCAGGTTTAAAGCATAACATTTCAATCAATTTTGATAATTCAAGTTTTCCGTTATTAACATGATTTAACATTATGGGAAGAAGAGTTTGTACTCCTGGCATTCCAGATGGGGAGTTCGGCCAATCTTTCTTTTTTTCTTCCAAAGTATGAGGTGCATGATCAGATCCTATTACGTCTACTATGTTATCATATACTCCTTGCCATAAACCTTCCTGATGATGCTTTTCTCTTATTGGTGGATTCATTTGAGCCAATGTACCAATGTTATCATAACAATCTGGAGAATATAATGTTAAGTGCTGAGGAGTTACCTCTACAGTAATTTGAGGAGCTTTTTCTCTAAGCAGTTCTATCTCATCTCTAGTAGAGATGTGTAATATATGAGCCTTAGTATTATATTCTTTTGAATACTTTAGTACTTTTTTCGTGGATATAATTGCAGTTTCTTTATCACGCCAAATTGGATGCTCTTTTACTCCATTTTCAGCATTTATAAATTCAAACCTCTTCCTAATTCTATCTTCATCTTCTGAATGTATAGCCACTCTTCTTCTACAATTCTTTAATGCGGTTTTGATATCTTCTTCTCCAGATACGAGCAAGGATCCTGTAGAAGAACCCAAAAAAATTTTTATTCCTGCACACCCCGGTAGTTTTTCTAAGTATGCCAATTTATCTATATTTTCTTTACACGCTCCTATAAAGAAAGCAAAATTAGTCCAGCTGGTCTTTTTGGCTATATTTATTTTCTTGTTAAATTCTTTTTTATTTATGGTAGCGGGTGATGTATTAGGCATTTCAAAAATTGTTGATACACCGCCAAGTAAGGCAGACTTAGTTCCATTATAGATATCTTCTTTATGGGTTAATCCAGGTTCTCTAAAATGTACCTGCGTATCTATTATCCCTGGTAATACATGCTTTTCGTTGCAATCTATTTTTTTAATACAGTCATTTTCTTGAATATCTCCTATAAAAGCTATTTTTCCTGACTTGATACCAATTGAAACAGTTTTTATGTTATCTCCAAAACAAACTTTACCATTTAAAATTCCTAAATCATATTTATGTATCATAATTTTATTATTAATTTATAATTATAAACTTAGTATATAATATTTAGAATGATTTTAAAAGAACAGGTATTGACTAAGACAGTTGCCATGCCATCTGATACCAATCCGAATGGTGACATATTTGGAGGATGGTTGTTAAGTCAAATGGATGTTGCAGGAGCAATCTTAGCAAGAAGTATAGCGAAGGGAAGAGTGGTAACTGTAGCTGTGGAAAGCATGAAATTTTTCTACCCTGTAAAGGTAGGAGATACAGTTACTTGCTTCGGTAAAGTTAAGAAAATAGGCACCACTTCTGTTTCCGTTGAGTTAAGAGTATCATCAGAAAGTTGGGAACAAACCGAACAAAAGGAAGTTACAAGAGGCAAGTTTGTTTACGTGGCAATTGATGAAAATGGTAATTCTAAAAAATTGCCACGTTAAAATTAAACGCTATAATACATATCAAACTCTACAGGATGAGTTGTATTATTTAACCTGCTTACTTCCTCTCTTTTTAATTCTATATATCCTTGTATTTGATCATCAGTAAAAACGCCACCTTCTATTAAGAAAGATTTATCCTTTTCTAGTCCATCTAGCGCATTTTCGAGAGATGTAGCAACAGTATTTAAATCTTTAATTTGTTCATCTGAAGCTTCATACAAATCAAAATCAATTGCATCTCCAGGATTAATCTTATTTTTTATACCATCAAGTCCAGCCATTAACATTGCAGAAAATGCTAAATAAGGATTAGAAGCTGCATCTGGAAATCTAACCTCAATTCTTTTAGCTTTCTCACCTTCTGCAAATGGAATTCTTATTGAAGCAGACCTATTTCTTGCAGAATAAGCTAATATTGTAGGAGCTTCAAAACCAGGCACCAAACGTTTATAACTATTAGTAGTGGAGTTTGTAAAAGCATTAATTGCTTTTGCATGTTTTATTATTCCACCAATATAATATAGACATGTTTCAGATAATCCACTGTACTCCTTGCCTGCAAATAGAGGAGACCCAGCTTTCCATAACGATTGGTGACAATGCATTCCTGATCCATTATCATTAATTATGGGTTTAGGCATGAAAGTAGCAGTTTTTCCATATGAATGCGCTACCATGTGTACTACATACTTATATTTTTGAAGATCATCTGCACATCTTAAAAGCTCATCAAACTTTCCTCCTAGTTCATTTTGTGAAGGTGCTACTTCGTGGTGATGTTTTTCCATTGTCAAACCCATCTCCATCATAGTTCCAACCATTTCTGCTCTCATATCAGTCATTGAGTCAACTGGAGGAACAGGAAAATATCCGCCTTTAACAGAAGG
>MDTB01136076.1_pt1 | contig 19274 bp, 8 predicted proteins | sample 811161 | NCBI WGS metagenome assembly MDTB01 (sample SAMN05326650, study PRJNA326480) | marine metagenome | isolation source: seawater | place: Mediterranean Sea | collected 2009
TTCTAATATTCTAATATTCTAATATTCTAATATTCTAATACTGGTTATCAGATCCAGTTACTAGCTAGCTTTAAGCTCTACACCTACTATAACGTCTTTAGCGCTTGATTGACTTCCACCGCTAGGGGAGAATACAAATTGTAACACATCACCCTTTGAAAATGAAAGACTAGTAGATAGACTAACATTAATACTTTCTACGTCAGGATATGAGGCAGGCCCATTAACTTTAGTACTAAAGCTGTCTCCAGCAAATCCTGAACTACCGCCACCTGTCATTGTCGACGCGCTAGGGCTAGTATAATTTCCGGAAGCACCGCCATTTTTATATACATTTATTCCCATATTCGAGCCCCACGTTGATGATGATACAGCATCCCATGCAGCGACCGTTATGCCTCCAACTTCACCGTCAAAAGGCGCTACTACATATGTCTTAATATCTTTCAGAAAATCACCTGTAGCTGCGGTGCCCATAACAGTCGACATCATATATTGGGCTGATGCTGGATTAGCGCTAGGGGTAACTGATGCATAAACCTGAATTACTTGCTTGTCTTCACCAGCACCACCGCCACCACCGGTAGATGCAATTTCACATTCATCTATTACGTCCCAGTATCCTGCATATCCAAAAGACCCGCCTCCTTCACGTGATATAAACGTTGCTGTAGATTTTGCGGGTAAGGTATATATGCCAAGCTGCCCGCCACCCTTTTCTACTAGTCCTGATAGGGATCCGGTTGTTAAGAACAAGTTTCCAGCTGCTGTACCAAACATCAGGTCCCCTGTTGATCCTGACAATACTAAACCATCGCTTGTGCTTTGATTTTTAACTGTCATCATAACACCTGTACCAACACCGGAAAAGATGTTAGGCATCACAAGCATATGCCCAGAGGATGCCATATGGCTGTATGCTGTAACTCCCCTAGAGCCTGACAACAATATGTTTCCTGTTGGTGAACCGTACTGCGGAACAGATACATCTGTAACAGACGTTTGTAACGTTCCGGAAACCATTACGTCCCCACCAAATACCGTTACACCTTCATGTTGAAATCCTGAAACTTCTCCTGGTTGCCCATACTTTTTGCTTGATCCAGATACGTAAAGAAATACATCCTTTGCATGCCAATTTGCGTTACCGTAGCTCAGTTCTGATTGGCCGATCACATTGACCGTCCTAGACAACAAGATTTTATCGCTAGCTGCTTCTAGCTTTCTAAGCATTTGACCTTGATCATTGAATGTTATGGCTGTACCGTACAACGTACCTGAAACTGCTAGATCACCACCAATCGCGCTAACACCTTTATAAGGCATACCCTTAGAATCAGCTGAGCCTGATACCCAGAAACTAATATCAGTAGCACCCGCAGGATCAAATGATACGCCCGGAAGACCAGAAGTTCCTGATAGAATATACAGGTGGTTTCCGCTAGCGGCCTCGGTCATGTGAACCATATTATGGCCACCGGCAACAACATCAACTTGATCCGCTGCGGTAAAGTCGATATATGTATCACTGTCACCGAGGTGCTGTAACCTTTTAGATATTGCAATGTCTGCGGTATGACCACCACCAATACCAACCACGAAAGTACCGGCACCCATGCTACCTACACCGGTTGAACCAAACCCAAACCTGCCATCTGCTCTAGCACGAAAAACTGTGGAGCCTCCACCTTCTTCCATTTCTAGAATTCTAGTTCCCGCACCTGTACCATCAGTCTCTAGTTTTAGAACATGTCCGGCAGTCCCATGATCATTAAAGATCTTTGTTACATATTCTCCGGAAACATTTCCATCAACGCGAAGCGTAGAATCCCCACCTAGACCTAGCGTATCTAAGTGCGCTCCCCCACTTAAGACAAGGCTGTCTGCAGTAATTGCCAAAACACCTCGGCCTACATTTATTCCTTGCGAAGATCCTGAAATTTCATTTATGGTTAGTTTAGATGATCCACTCATTTATCACATTAATCCCTAATCGTACTGTATTTACAAGATATACATACACAATAGTAAATATGCAACTCACAAGGTTAATACGAAAATCGGGGCCAGAGGCCCCGATTTTTTTTAACTGTGCTAAATTTTAGCTACTTACTGTTATGTAAGGTCGCCAGCAAGATTAACACCACTTACGGTAACAGGGCATGCTGCGTTGAACTTGGCGTTGCCTGTAACCCCCATTTCAAGTCGGAAGTTTTGTCCACTGACTTGTACCCATGCAAAGGTTAGGAAGTCAAAGTCATCGGTAGTAGCAGCCCTCTGTTCAGACATAACAATGTCTACTGCATTCGAAACGTTCTCTTTTGCAGTCACAAGAAGTGAAGAGCATAATCTATCGTTACCTGACTCAATTACTACATCAATCTTAGCACCTGAATATTTCGAGAAGTCAATAGTGTATCCTGTTGAAACACTGCTAATAGCATCTAGATCCATTGCATTTGCATGAAGTACTTGTTGATGTGAATATGGTAATTCAGCTGAAGTATCATCACCCAAGCCGAGGTTGGCAACAAGGGTCATAGCGCTGGTTCCACCGGTTATACCAAGGCTGAGTGCAGGTGCACTATTAAGAAGCTCCAGTACCATCGCATTTTGTACTGTTCCAACCTCAAAACCAATTTGATTATCTGTTGCGAAGGTTATTAAGTTATCATCATCGCGACCTACTGTTAGTGCAGTATTCGCAACCGATGTAATGCCAACCTGTGCCGGTTTCACTCTTAGTTTATTGCTACTAAAATCCAGGCCTGGGGTAGTATCAGCAAGATCGACTGTGACTGTGACTGTATCGGTCGCACTGGCTACGGTAGCAACACCATCTCCACCTGCGATATCAACAGTATTCCCATCAGTAATAGCTTGAGAAGAACCACTATCTCCGGAGAGTGTCCAGCTTGACATGGTACCACCGCCACCGCCTCCGCCGCCATGGCCGACTGATGATAGAAGCGGGAAGTCAACGCGGGTACCGCCTGAACTTGAGTGGACCCAAATTGCAGTATTTCCTGCATGGTCAGCCTTGGCGTAGAAGAATGCTGAATCGTTTGATTCAACCCCAACTGCACCAGCTGTTAAGCCAGCAGTGTTCCAGTTTGATTTCTTAGTAAAGTGAGCAGCACCTGACATAACCAAGTCGCCACCAAAGACTGACGTACCTGCAAACGGGTGGTTGCTAAAGTATGAGTCATCAACACCAACCTTTCTATTAAACGTACTACCTGAAACAAAGAATGATGTATCAGCGGCTGATTGGGGATTAAACCCTGTGCTTGTTGGGATACTGCGATCATGTGTATTAGCTAGTATGCTAACCAATGAAGGCATTTCCATCGTAGATCCACTAGTGTGGATTTCGATACCCCTCTTCGCAGCCATGCCGGCGCCGCCCATCGAAGAAGACATTAAGCTTAATGCAGCATGTCTGTGTTGCTTTCCAGCACCAATTAAGTTCCTATCGTCCACCGCCATGGCAAACTTTTCAAACCTTTGGGCTCCTGAACCAGTTATTGCATAAATACCAAAGGCTCTTTGCTGGAATGCAGGCATTCCGCTGTTCGAAGGAATCTTGATATTATGACCAGTTGTATTACCACTAAAGTCTACTGAACCTGTAACCTGGATACCAGCAGTGCCGCCGGCCATTGTTTCTTTGGCAGCATCAGCCTGCTTTAGTGTGCCGAACACTACATCAGCACCTGAGTCTAGATTCTGAGGCGTACTAAGTGTAATACTACCATCAGTGTCGTCAGTTACTGTAATTTGGTTTGTGGTACCAGCAACAAAGTCATCTAAATCGATACTTGCTAAAACCTTTGAGGCATTGGTTCCTACTAACTTACTAGCAGTTAATCCAGTACCCTTTATGCTAACGAAGTCTGGCGTTGCATCGGAAGAGACATCCTGGTTTATAACACCTGAAGTTCCTTCAACCGTTAAGGTAGCATCCGCATCTGTACCTACTACGACTTTCATCGCCCGCGAAGTTGCGTTCGTATTCTCAATTTCAAGGGTTGCATTATCTAAAGTAATAGTTGAAGCGTTGTCTTGCGCATGTAACGTAACATCTTCAGAGTTAGCGGTGACGGTAAGATTACCACCTAATGTAAGGGTATGTCCGGCACCTGGAACCGTACCTGCAGTTGCCAGGTTTATCCTATCACCAGTTGTACCGGCAGCACCAGATAAGACCAGTAAGGCACCTGAGGCTCCAGTCTTAAACTGTATACTGTCTGCTCGGAAGCCAACAGGGACGCCGGCTGCAAGAATCGAAGTTGCTGCAGCGCCACCCTTTGTTGCTGCTTTACCAACACCCCAAAGGTCCTGGCCAACACGACCAACATAAAGGTCATTATTTACAACTTCACTTGAACCGGAAGAGATAATGATTGCACCAGGATTACCTGGCCCAGAACTACCACTACCAATAACGACCATCTGATCTTTAACGGATAGATTGGTTGTATTGATTATTGTTGTTGTTCCTCTTACGGTAAGATTACCTGCAATGTCTGTATCACCAGCGATGGTAAGATCATCACCAACAGATAAGTCACCTAGAACTTTAACTGGAATAGTTGAAGCTTTACCAATTTGAATTTCATCGTTGCCACCAATGTCACCCATGTTTAATAGGACATTAGAACCATTATCTTTAGAGAACTCAAAGCGACTATCAGTGGTAAGTGTGAATAGTGCATCATTATCAGCTATCTGGAACGAAAGTCCAGCGTTACCTTGTATCGCGCCTGTAGTTCCATTAGATGTAAGAAGCTGCATTCCAGCGGATGGCAGCGTACCAAAAATACCAGCATCACTGATTTTCTTTGTTGTAATACCTTCATCAGCCTTAAATTCAAGTTTACCTGTGCTACCGACGTAAAGAGCTGGGCCGTCCGCTTCGTTATATGCAGCGCTTAGCTTTTCTAGCCTAACTGCACCAGATAGTATTAGACTATCTGCGTATTGGCCAATTGCTTGTCCACCCTTTAGTATTAACCCGCCAGCTGACGACGATAGCTGCGATACTGTAAACTTTGTAAATGATGACATCTTTTATTTTCCCTCTTGGAGTTATTCCTGTTACTGTTAAGTCCTAATAACGGTTCTTTCAAACCTTATTTTAAGATCGTGCGCGGAAGCTGAACCTGTTCCACTCAACCAATATGTGCTTCCTTTTATTGCCACGGTGCATACGTTACTCGTTTGCGTAATCACTAATGGTAAATATATCGCATCCAGGTAACCTGCCTTTGAATTTGATACGTTATAGTCTGTATGTGCTCTATTTTCTGTAAAGACCGGTGAGTGTGTTGAATTTATGGTACCATCATTTGAAATTAGTATTTCAACAACAGCCCTATCTCCGTTAGATACACCAGCAGTTACCGGGGTTAGAGATATAAAATATTTAACAGCCATGCTGTCTGTTATTGAGTACTGATCAATATTTTTGGCAGTAGGCGAAGCACCACCATTTAGTGATACTGTTGTAACACCCACCTTATGTGTACTAATAGCTGAGCCGGTTGTTGAGTTAATAGTAATACTATCTGTTAGCGTCGATGCTAATCCTGATGATAGACTACCTGATGCAAAAACATCACCTCCAAATACAGCTGTTCCCCTAAGGCTCTTATTCCCTGCGCTTCCGGATACATAAAAGTTAACATCACTTGCTGATGCTTCATTAATTGATGCTACCGCGCCACCAGAAAGTATAAGAACCTGATCGGTGCTACCATCCACAAAAACTGCATGTGTTTTGGTATTTGATTCTACCCTAAAATCTACAGATGAACCTTGCTCATTAAAGACTGCAGCCCCATCAACACCTAAATTAATATCAGGGTTTGAAGCGTTTGCAGTCCCTATATAGACAGAGCCTGTTGTGGAAATAATCTGGTTTGCTGCAGCTATCCACCCTGCCGTACCGCCTCCAGATCCTCCACCAGAACTAAAGGCTGCCCAAGAACCACCATTATTTTTCCACTCTACAGTACCAGCGTTTGAACGGATACCATACCCACTGTCACCTTGTCCTAGTCCTAAATTCAAGTGTGTTAATGCAGTCAATCCACTCTTGTGTATTCTCGACACAATCGTCTGTGTTCCAGCTGCCATAACCGCAAATTCAATCTGACCATCCTCAGAAGTGTTGGTAACTACAGGAGCCTTTCCTGTAATTTTTGCAAAAACGGTTTCAGCACTGCCATCATTATTGGCCTTAAATTTTATTTGCCCTAAGTAATCGCCGCTTGATGGTGATCCGCTTACTCTCTTTAATGATACAACTGGCCCGGCATCCGCGCTGGCTTCTGTTGTTGTAATTAAGAATGAATCAGTGGTGGCAGTATTTGATATAGCTACCTTTGTGCCATCCCATATTAAATTTGAACTACCGGCAAATGCGTTTGAGTTGTTAAACTGGATTTGTGTGTCTGATCCACCTGGGCTTCCGCCTGAACTTATTGCATTACCAGAACTATCATATAATGTTCCTGATATTAATACGTCACCACCGAATAAGGCCAGGCCTCTATCACTTGTTCCATAGCTTGTCTTGCTTGTTGTAGAGCCTGAAACATAAAACGACACATCGATACCTGCAGCTTCATTATTAGAAGTTACTGCACCACCAGATAATACGAGGACCCTATCTATAGAACCGTCAACCGCTACACCTTGTTTATTTGCACCCTGGATAACGGTACTGATAGCATTATTATCAGTGTTAATAGAAACTGTATTTTCTGTCTTGTCAAGCTTTAGGAGTGTTGTGCCTCCTGCAACAAATTCCCAATTATCAGGCCGAGGACGAATATATGAATTATGATCACCCTCGTTGTATATCCTTGATCCAAGGTACAGGCCACCGCTTAGTACAACATCACCGTTAAATACTGAAACACCCTTAGTTCTCTTACCTGCAGCAGCTCCGGTACCTGAGTCTGCACCGGATACAAAGAGTGATACATCCGTACCATATTCACCTGCAGCGACAGATCCTAATTCCAGCAGTTGATTTCCTGCGTCGGCTTTTATGAGCTTTCCTGTATCACCTTGAACTATAAAGTCTATGTCTTCTTGCAATACATTGACTGTGACAGTCTTTGCTCCGGATGTTGCAATAGAGAAAAATGCATACTCACCATTCGGGTATGAAGATCCTCCTGTCCCTCCTAAAAAGTCATATCCAGCACCATAGAATCTTATTTTTGAATTTGGGTCTTGAAGGCTAGCAATGTGTGCTTCTGTTGTACCCCATCCAGTCCCTGTATCGTGCCCTCCTACATATAACGCGCCGCTAACGATGGTGTCTCCACCCATAACTGCAACACCAAGACCGGTGCCACCTCGTGCTTGCTTTGATCCTGAAACATAAAATGAAGTATCAGTATATGCTAGTGGGTTTCCAACATAGTTTCCTGAATTTTTTGAATGGTTAAGATCTCCGCCTGCCCTAGAGCCAGACATAACCATATATTTCGACGTGCCATTAGCCACACCATATGATCCAGAAACGGTGACTGGGTTCGTATATTGGTCTTCCATTGACCCAACATACATGAAGCCCCGAACATACTTAGGAATTTTTGTAGCATCATAATCCTGTAAAAACAAGATTCCATTATAATAATCTACATACCAATCAGTCTCGTCAGTTAACTGGATTTGATCACCTAACCCACCGCTACCATCGTCTTCAAATACTTCAATTTGATAAGGGTTAGGAGAAGCATTAGAATAAACAGGAGGTATCATTTGTAGAGCGCCGTTGCTTGCGCTTAATGCCATACCGTCTGTAAAGAGCCCTAATCCACGATGCTGATTTGTAGAGTTTTGCTGGTATTGTCTGCTTAAATGAAAGTAATAAGAGTGGGGGCCAGCTGACTGTGAGCCATCTCCTCCACCGCCTGTATCATTTGCATCGTATGTAGAACCAGGAACGGCCGTGGCCGTTAAGATAAGATACTCTGCACTGTAGTTACTAACAACGTTAACAGTCTGCGTCGGTGCAGTAGGTATAAAATCAGCCAGAACCTGCTTCCCAGATAACTGCACAGCAGAGCCTAGCGTCTCTTGATAGTCCTGCTTAATATTACTAGTATTTGCTTTACCAAGAACTTTTTTGAACAAAAACTGTAATTTTGTCTGGTCTGTTTTTCCTGCCATGCTAAATCCTAAATCTCATTTTACTAGTATGATACATTGATCTCTGTTATGTAACCGGTCCAGTTTTCACTGGCAGTAATTCTAATTATCATCTTCTCCGCACCTGATGTCGTACCATTTAAAGTTTGTCCATTAAATGATACTGTATTAGTTGCTCCGGAGCCATCAACGGCTGTGTCTAATGTTCCGGTAAACATACCAGCATAATCTCTAGCAGAGCTAGCAGAAGGCCTGGCCATGTCTTGGAAGCCAGCAAAGTTTGAACTACCCGCAGTATCTTGCGAAGGAAGCTTTCCTGGAATCTTTATATCAACGTATATGTTTTTATTTGCGCCTAATGAAGTACCGGTCCCTCTTTGTATGATTGTTGCATCACCCTTTATAGTTACCTGAACCTGTGCTACGTCACTTGATGTGTTATTCTCGAAGTACCTGTAGTATGTTCTCTGGCTAACGCTTAGTGAACTATAATTTGGATTACCGGATGGTGCTTGAAGTGTTCCTCCGTCAGCAGCCCGCCTAAAGTCGCCGGCAAATCCCCCACCATAATTTCCGCTTGGGCCTTTTGGAGAGAATAAGTAACTGTTGTATATTATCATTCCGTCTGAGTATGTCTGGTTACCAGCAACATCATTCATGCTGACAGTTGATACCCATGCTCCGGATCCAATCGCTGCCTGTGCCGTATAAGATCCTGACTGAACCCTATAGCTTTCATTAACATAGTGTTCATCAGTATACTCGTTTGACGTGGACTCAGAGTTACCACTCCAAATTAAGAAATCAGTCTTTGTAGCACCGGTTGTACTAAGGTTTGATTTTAGGGGTGCCTTAACAGTAACGCTTGATATTCCAATTGCTGTCGTTGAGCTTGAGCCGTATGTTGTGCCAGGAAGTACTTTTGATGCAGTGCCACGTACGGTTGCATTTATTGTAATGTCCTGCTGTTCACAATTTGACACCGTTGTATCCAGCGATGGAAGTGCTATACTTGAATCACCATCAATACTAGTATTAGTAATTCCGGTACCGTTTGTTGTAATATTTGTAATCGTGCTATTTGTGTGGTTAGTGATTATTGCCTGTGCTGCTGAAGAGTACACATTCCTATAGACGTTCGCACATGTTACTGAATATACTCCTGTGGGAGCATTGAAGTAAGTAACTCCTGAAAGCGAGTATGTTCCACCACCACCCGTTATAAAGTTAGCAATAGCAGCGCCACTTTCACTTAACGCTAGCGCCGCGCCGGTGGCATCATTAACCCATTCTATATAGTTTGTTATAACGTCAGAGACTCCGGATCTTCTGTGAATAACCCTAACGTAGTTCCATCCAGATCTCTGTTGTCCTGTAGCTACCTTAAAGCCTGCAGTCCTGTACATCTTACTATAATCCGGAACGCTGTTTGTCCCATATGTTGCCGGTGCAGCTACACTAACATACCTAAATCCTGAATCTCCCGTAAGGCTGTCTGCCGTACCAGAGCCTGGAGCTCCAGAACCAACGGCTGTTGTTAAATTCATCGTGTGATATTCAGCACCGTTAATTTCTAGAATTAAAGCATTTGCTGCTTCACTGTCAAGTTTTAGTGCATTACCAAAAGCATCAGCAACGTATACCCCACTAATTGCGGCAACGTTTCCATTAACTTCACCGGTAATATCTGTCGCACCGTATGCGCCAAGCCTTACATCATTATCACCTGCAGTTGCAGCTGCATACTCGCTATTAACGTTTACTGCAGAACCATACCCTGCTGTTCCAAGGACATTATCATATCCACTGATAGAGTAAGAACTACCGAATGATAGGTTTGCATCGTTTGCGTTATTAGCTACAGAACTATCTGTCTCCAGTTTTCCTGTGCTACCATTCGTATCAGGTGGCATACTTGGTGATGTACCGGTACCACCGCTGTCTGTAAACGTTAGTGCAACCTCCGCTAGTTCACCATTCCACCCAGAGTTATGTTCAACTTTCATTACTACTTGCCCTGAAACTGCTAGGGAACCGGTACCAAATGTTATATAGTTAGTGCTCAGTGCCGCTCCGATGCTAGTATCTATTGATACCGCTGCGCCACCAGATCTATCTCCGCTGGTTGCATCGCCTGTGTTATGCCACGAAAATAATTCTGCTGCGTCTAGCCATCCTGTCTGGATAGAGCCATTGTTAGGTACTTTAAAGAATATCCGTACATCGTTTGCTGCAGCTAGAGCATCGTCAGCGCTTACCAGCGTACCAGATCCTGATACTGTGTATTTGAATCCGTGGCATGCTGCATCAGCAACAAATTTTCTATAGTAAACAGTCAGTCCTGATGCTGAGCTATAGTTGGGGTTGCTGTCCGGGCCATGAGCAATTCCACTTGAACCATTATCAGACGTGTTCCGAAAGTCACCCCCTTGAAGCGCAGCTAGTGGTGACCTTAGTGTTTTAGCATATACTATTGATGCCTGCGCATTATCTCCGCCTGCACCGTAACCAGCAGCTGTATTTAATTCTATTGATGAAGTCCATCCCATCGATGCAATCTCACCGGAGTTTGCAAAAGAACTAGACATTAACCTTCTACCTTCTCCGGAGAAGTTTTCAGTTGTAGTAGTCGAACTATCAGATAGTGAATAATATAACAGGCCAGTAAGCGCCGCGGTGCCTCCTAGCGTTGCATTATTTTTAAGGGGATGAGTGACTGTAAATTGTGTTGATAAGCTACCACCTAAAATGTAGTTAGCACTAAGAGAAATTCCAGATGCAGAAGTTCTAGCAATCGCTACCGAATTATTCCAATAAGGTGCTGTACCCGGTGCGATCTTGCTTTGGTTTGATATTGCAAAACTAACATTGTCTACTTCAGCATTTGCTATAGCTCCTACCCCTGCAGTCGGGGAAAACGTAATAGCATTCAAGTCATATGTGTATTTATAGGCATTCGCAACACTGGCACCAACACCTAATGTAGATCCTAATGCTGAGTAATAAGTGACACCTGATATGTCTACAGTCGCGAGCCCCGACTTGCCCCAAGCCCATGTATCTGTGGTCGCCAGCTGGATGGCATCATTATTCTCATCCACCAGCCAAGCAACAAAGTTTGTTGTTTTTGCAACACCGGCGATAACATGTCTAACAAGGAAATAGTTTGAGCCTGCTCGTTGATCGGCAGCATCAATTTTAATGCGTCCAGTTCTATGCTTAAATGCAGCAAGTGTAGATCCGTTTTCTGCAGTAGCACTCTTTGCAGCTGACAGGTTGTAGAACCCAGTACCGTTACTATTAATAAATGTGCTGTCCGTACCTTGCCCAGGTTCACCAGCTCCGGCGGTAATGCCACCGGTAAGGTCGACTGCGGTAGGTGATCCACTCTTTCCGTTAAGCGTTACCTGTGTTCCGTTTAACCATAATTGTGGCTCTCCTTGATCTGCATCTCCGAAAGATCCTGATGTGTAGTTTAAGTTTGTGCCAGAATCGTTTTTAGGAACATCTGCATTGATATTTCCATAAATGTCGATTGCACCACCAGAACCTCCCCATGCCCCTAATCTATTTGCGGGATTTGATACTGAGGATCCGGTTGCAGTTGTGTATATTCCAAGCGCATCAACTGCGGTTAAGCCACCTACAGTCACAACAGGCGATGAAGATCCTTCATTCGTAATACCGGAAATGGAGTTTGAATCTCCGAACGTTATATAGACTAGCGTTCCTGTGCTAGACCCATATCCGTCGACGTCATCAGCATCAGGTGCAGGGGCAGGCGCAAGGGCCTTTAGAACCTCATTGAACTTATCAACCATGGTTCCAATGGTGGTCTTTCCAGTAAAGGACGTGAACAGGCCGTCTGCATAGCTTCCATCCTCAGGAGTTCCGATAGATCCAGTTAAGCTTAATACTCCATCCCCCTCATTAGTAACAGTAGCCATGTTTCCTAATGACAGCTGCGTAACCCCAGTATACTCAGTAGAGCCGGATGATACTAGTATTGCACCGCCAAGTTCAGTCTCTGTCCCACCTATGTTTTGATAGAGCTTAATCCCTGTACCTGGATTTCTTGCATAGATTGCAACTTCCTGGTTACCTCCTTGCGCAGCATGTGGGTCCGCCTGTAATGCAAGGTATAAAGAACCACTAATCTCAGCGCCATCGCCTAAGCTTACCGGAGAACCGCCAGACAGTGATCCGGAGATGACCACGTCCCCACCGAATACCGCAATGCTATCCCCACCTATAGAACCTGATACATGGAAAAATGTGTCCGCGCCCATTTGAACTGGGCCGGCTGTTCCTTCTGTCGCAAATTGTACTGTATCATTTGCACCGTTGACATGAATAATTCCAGGAATATTTTTAGAATTGACAGTGAAGTTTTGTGTTGAGCCATCTGCTGTTTGTGTTGCCGGCGCTCCAACCATCAAACCACCACTGACAACCATGTCTCCGCCGAATACTGAAGTACCCTTCGTTGTAGAGCCCATGGCACCCATCGTACCAGAAACAAAGAATGCTAAGTCTGTGTAAGTTGTTTCGTCTGGTGATTTAGTACCGCCTGCTCCTGAAAGCAGTAGGACTTGGGCGCTGGATCCATCACCCCTTACATCAATCTTGGCTGCCGGAGTTGATGTACCAAACCCAGCAAAACCAGATTGTAACGTCAAGGTATTCGTTACCACCCCTGACTTCATTGTATGAAACTGGATTTCTCCGTCTTCGGACCCGTCTGTTATATCTGTTGATAAAGCAGTTATGTAAGCATATAATACTTCTTCAGGGGTTCCTGCATTATTCATACTCCTGAAGTGTATATCACCAATAAAGTCATCATCTGCTGGTGAAGTTGTGTTTCTTAACAACTGGATAGCAACAGGATTTGAGCCACCTTGCTGGTTCTCAATCTTCAATACCGGTTTACTAGGGGATGTTGACTTTAAGTGCAGAACCGTTTCCGGGGTATCCGTACCTATTCCCACTCGGTTGTTAGCTTGATCAACAACTAAGGTTGTGCCGTCTACATGCAATCCACCTGATACGACAAGATCACCACCGAATACAGACGTACCGGCTACTAGATGAGTTGAATCTTTCCCGCCTATTGCTCCTGAAACAAAGAAGCTAGTATCTGTCATGACGAGAGGATCTTTTATGTTGAACTCCAGCCCTGGAGTAACAGTGTCCCTAGATCCTGATAATAGTATTACGCGCGGGGGTGCTGTACTGCTTATATCTCCTGGGAAGAAAACCAGGCCAGCGGAAGACTTGTCATTTCCGGCACCATTAACATGTATACCCTTAAGAGCAACTGCCCTAGCAGACTGGCTATTGACTAGTACAAAAGCGCCTGGTGTCGGTGATGAAAGGCCTTCAGAAACAAGTGCCGCGTCCGTAAGAGGATTAGCTGCTGCGCTATTTATGAATGAGATTGAAGTTGACGAAACATGAGAGCCATGTACCAAAATTCCTGCAGGGCTCAATATTCCAGAGCCTGAGTATACATGTAGCTTGGCCATATGCCCTTCGGCTGAGGTCGTTCCAATACCAACCTTATCATCAGGCTCGACTAATCTTACAAGCTTGCCGCCGTCCGATGTATCAATCACACCAGCTTCATTTACCCTCTTCCAACCAAAAGGCTGCGTTCCATCTAGCGAGAAGTTTCCTGAAACATGTAAATCACCGCCAAACACTGACGTACCGGCTAAGTTAGTATCCCTAGACAGCCTACTACCTATTGCTCCTGAAACAAAGAATGTTGTATCTAAGTGTGTTTGAGCGCTGCCAACAGCAGAAAGGTTAGCTTCCAGCCCCGGAGTTGCTGAAGGGCGAGATCCTGAGTTAATAAGTACACGACCTGGATTGTCATATCCACCGCCACCGCCATTAGAGACATGTGCTATTACCTTGACTGCATCATAAAACTTTGTTACACCACCAGGAAAGTCGGCCGGAACCTTAAGTGCAATCGGTCGATTCGAAGCGCTCGACACTAAGGTAAGTTGATAACCCTCCGCCGAACTACCTCGGACTAGTGCACCCATAGTTCCATCGTCGGTGGTGAATGCTATTGATGATGAGGTCGATGACTCTGAACCAATTGGGGTTTCTATAAAAATGGCTGGATCATTTGCAGCGTCTTTAAGATGAAGCTTAGATTGAGGAGCAGATGTTCCGATCCCGACAGAATCAGCTGCTGTTTCTAGCCTAACAACACCACCATCATCAACCCACCCAAATCCGGATGCAACAGAACCTGGCTCTAAGGATATATTTCCTGAGATGTGAAGATCACCACCAAATAATGCAACACCAAACTCCTGCCCGCCTCGATAACCTTTTGAGCCAGATACGAAAAAGTTTACGTCTTTAAAGAAGGTTTCATTCTTAGTGTTTCCGGGTTTAGTACCAACATTTGAACCCGATAGGAAAAAGACCCTATCTTCTTGGCCACTACCTTTATGGAATATAGCACCACTAATTTGCAGCGATGGAAAGGCGGATGCATCAGCACCAACATTTCCTCTACCTGCAGCAGGAATAACTCGAATCCTTGTCGTACCATCTTCAGCAAGGTGCAAGATATCTGCTGCACCAGCCTGGTTAATTCTGACTGTGGGGCCACCTGCATTTGTACCATAGGTTGAGGGATCCTCAACATTTAGGAGTGCCTTACCGTTATTTCTTGCGGATGATTGATGTCCCTCTATGTATACGCCGTGGTCCCTAGTTCCTTGTGTCGTTATTTTTACCGCTGTGACATTTGGGTTCTTTTGCTCTACCTGCAAGCCTTTTGTTGGCTCTGTAGATTGATTCATAACCCATAGCTTTGAAACCTGTTCTTCTCTAGATCCGGATGCAGCGTCCTGGTGTACACCTATACTTACGTTCCGGTTTGAATCAACCCTAAATGCCTCTACAGGTTTAGGAGTCGTCGTCTGCGATCCTGATTGGATGCTTATTACAACCCTCGACCCTAATTTATATGGCGAACCTAAAGCCCATGGTCTTGTGCCTGATGCGTTGCCACCACCAGCATCTGCATGTGTTGATATAACTGAACCGGAATAGTATGTTGGCCCTGGCAGGCTTCCTGGTAATGAAGTCCCTCCACCGGCAAACACTATTGAACCTAATGCATCATGTTCATGAATTCCAGATACTGAATTTGTCCACCGACTTAAGCCGGCTACCGGCCCAGGACCATGATCACCAGGTGTGTTGGATGCGCTAGCAATGTGTAAATCATACTGTGGGTGTGCAACCTTAATGCCAACCTTTGAATCAAGGGCATCTGCTACGATTAATGTTGCATCTCCTGAGTCTCCACCGGTGGTGCCATTCTCAACCCAAAACTGGTGATGGCTACGGTGTGTAGAGTCTGGCTTGACATGTAGTGTACCACTTAATAATAGATCTCCTCCAGTCTCATCAGTTACTTCAACAACGACGCGTTCAGCCCACAGTGTACCAGATACAACAAGGTCACCACCATATAGCATGACATCACTTCGTTCACCTGGATTTTGGCCATCTCTTGTGGCTGAACCTGAAACAAAGATTGAAACGTCTGAGCCAACATTGGCTAGCATACCTGCTAGATTTAAAGCACTTGTTCCTGTGCCTTGCCTTGCGTCTACGCCTCCAATAAAATTGGTAGCAACAGATGATGAATAGACGAGTAGGCCAAGCCTAGAATGCTTAGCATCACCGGTCTCAGCAGCGATCCCACCAGAAGTAATCAGTCTTTGTAGTCGTACTTGTTTCGCTTGATAATCTTTTGTTGCCATACTCTTATCTCTGTCCTACCAAATCGCGAGCGCCTGATATCGAAAACCGGCATAATTGGGGTTACTAGCACTAACCACAAACCCAGTTGTTGTCACCTCTGCTAGATAAATATTCAGATGCGATACGCTTAACTCGCCTGATTCTATTTCAGAACCAGAAACTGCTTGTGATAATGTAACTGTGGGTTTGTGATCAGGGTGAAAACTTGAGTTAAATGTAACACTAAAAGTGCTTTCACCTGTAAAGTGAAAAAATCCAGTATCGGCCTGTATGGTGTTCCATCCAGGATTTACACAATTGCGTTTCCCCATATTAACTTTCCTTTATATAGATAATGTGCAATTGGATTGAGCCCGTAATATTTTCTGAAACGCTTAGCTTAACACGATCAATTAACAGTTCGCTAATTGTCACACTCACGCTAGCTGAGTCAAATGCATCTTCACCATCAGGTTCTTTGACGGTTGCATTTACAATAGGTAAGGAAGGGTACACCTCAGAAAAGAAGTAATACTTTTCATTCTCATTGCTAAACTGAACGTCAGCTGTTTCAATAGTAACGTCCTTATCAGATATTAGCCCCCACCTCGGAGACCTCTGAACAAACGGATACGTCTTCTTATATCTAGCTAGATTTCTCTTCTTAAACTTAGTCGAAGGCACAACAGTTCTCCCAGTACTTTAGTAAGTATTGCATGAGAGAAGGATTTTGACGTAATCAGAGTATGTTTGATGCAGCAGTTGCGATATCTGAACGCTGGCCTTTAACTAGTGTTATGTGACCTGACAATTTATGATCTTTGAATTTTTCAATTGTTACTGTTAAACCGTTAGAAAAACTATCGATGTACGGGGTGTCAACTTGGTCTGTGTCACCTAACAAGACGATCTTAGATCCTTTACCGATCCTAGTAATGATTGTTTTTAGTTCATGGATTGTAGCATTTTGTGCCTCATCAACGATAACAAATGAATTATTAAAAGTTCTTCCCCTGATATAGGCTAAAGGTGCAACTTCCACCTCTCCCTTTTGTTTCATAATATCGAAGTATGTGATGTCCTTAAATGCATGCCTAACATTATCCACTATCGGTGCCAGCCATGGACTCATTTTTTCATTCATATCTCCAGGAAGGTATCCCAAGTCTCTACCAACTGGCTGGATTGATCTAGTAACGATAATTCTTTCGTATTTTCCTTCGCCTTGGCTAAGACCTGCTAGTCCTGCCATTAAAGTTAAAAACGTCTTACCAGAACCTGCTATCCCTGTTATACTAACAAGCGGAACATCAGGTGAAGTTAATAACCACAATGCCATTAGCTGTTCTTTATTTCTAGGTTCAATTGAAATAAGGCTTGAAATAAGGTTTTCCGGATTTCCTATCTTGCATATGTAGCCGTCTCTATAAACCCCGACCATAGACTGGTTTCCGTTTTTACCTACCACTAGCTGGTTTGGTCGTAAAGAATTTAAGTCAACTTCAATTTTTCCTGTTGAGAAAAATGTGTTAATCTCATCTTCAGTTAAATTAACCTCTGTCTGTCCTGTGTACCCAAGTGTGCCTTCATCATCGTCGCCAGACAACAACTCTACATGGTCCTTATAATAGTCCTCGGCCTTGAGGCCTAGGGCATCACACTTGACACGGAGATTGATATCCTTTGTAACCACAATAAGAGGGCCGTCGCTTCCTTCACCGGCCAAATACAAGGCTGTAGCAACTATTATATTGTCTCCTGATTTAGGGTCCAGGCCTGTCGGCAGCTCTATTGACTTTTCACTCCTAGTCTCTATTCTAACTGTTTGATCTGAATTCGGAATTGTAACTTTTTCATATAGCGAACCGGATTTTCTTAAATCATCTAAGTATCGGTTGACATATCTCGCGGATTCCCCTAAAAGGTTCGGCCTATCTTTAAATCGATCAAGCTCATCCAAAACTTTAAGAGGAATAACTACGTCATTTCCTGGAAACGAATGGATTGATGTCATGTCATATAATAGTACGGACGTGTCTAATACGAAAGTCTTTCTCTTGCTCATAGATTTTTTTCCCTTTATGTACATTGCCTAAAAATTACTTAGGGTTTGTAATAATAAATACGCCGCTCGAAAGATTAGATAAACGAAAACGGCGCATTATAATGATAGAGGCAAAGGTTAACCATGAGTAAAAAGGAATCGGACATAGCAGTACTAGGAACAACATGCTTTAGTGAACATGAAAAATATGGCGTTGCATGCAAAAAAAAGGAATGCAGATATTGGCAAAAAATAGATGGTTGCCAAAACTGCACAATTATATCAAGCAATCAGGGTCCAAAGACACTTCAAGAAATTGGAGATATTTTTAGCGTGACTAGAATGAGAATTTGCCAATTAGAAAAAATAATTCTTAAAAAGCTATTATCAAAATCAGATTTAGGTCAAGAACTTTAGTCTTGCATTCCGCCAAGTAATGTAATTCCAATAAGGCCAGGAATCCTGTCATTTACGTAAACGCCTGAAAACAGGGTTTTTGCACGACCACCGACGTATGACATAGCAGACTCTAGCCTTTTGCTAACTCCGGGGTCCGCAGCCATGGTGGATGACACGATTAATAATAAGACTCCTGTGTCTGGGTTTCTAGAAGGTGCCATACAAGGTGACCCCTTTAAGCAACCCTGGTATACTGATGCGCCAAGATCTCTATCGCTAGCATCCCTAACAACAGTACTACCTAAAAACATTCTACCATCAGTCCTTAAGCATCTCTCTAGATCCTTTGTATCAAACGTCTGGATCGGTGAACTTTGATCTGCTAGCTTCAAAACTTGCCAAAATAGCTTAGCAAATGTGTTGTTAGCAGCAGGGTACATGTTCAACATTCCTACCTTACCCCTTAATAACTGTAGCTGCTTTTCATTATCAACTACAATGTGTGGATGAGAAGAAACATCACTTAACAATGTCTTATAGTTTTTTTCAATAGTAGGATTTAGTAGTTCTTGTGCGGAAGGCTTGCTTATAATATAAACGACTTTTCCTCCTGCCTCACTTGACTTCATAAATCTGGATGATGCATCATGAAGAACGTGGCATGCACTGCCAGTACCCCCACCTCCACCAGCTAATATAAATAGCCAGTCTACTTTTCCTAGTCTTGTCCGAAGAGTGTCTTCTACTAAGGCGCTATTATCACCTAACACTTTCTTTCCTAAAGTTACATCTTTCCCTACACCGTCGGCACCTGGTACCAATAAAAAGTGTGCAGGATCGACGCCGGCCGGCTGATCTTTGATGGTTGTATTGACAA
>MDTB01191150.1_pt1 | contig 19274 bp, 20 predicted proteins | sample 811161 | NCBI WGS metagenome assembly MDTB01 (sample SAMN05326650, study PRJNA326480) | marine metagenome | isolation source: seawater | place: Mediterranean Sea | collected 2009
CATTATAGCCAATTGAGTGGATTTACACACCTACCAAATGAGATGTACAAATCGCTTGGCCAGCCACCCACCCTTATGTTTATGTGGGATCTTGTTCGATGAAACTGTCATATCCAATCCGACGGATATCCTCATTAAATCGTTCCATAGTTTTTCGAAAAGACAATTCACGGTTGTCCATGTCTGGCAGCTCCCAGAGGATTAATTTCTGCAGGATCGGATACTCCGGGCGCCCATGAAAGCGCTCAATGAGGGCACTAGACGTGAGTGATGTTTCAGCCTGAATAATATCCAGGAGTTCAATCAATAAGGGCACTCCGGGCGTGGCTGACAGCTTATTAAGCTGATCTTCTGCTAAAGCATATTGTGCCAGCTGCGGTTCGCGCAGTAGCAGGGCAATGGCCAGACGGGTTTTGGTATATTTTGGATGGCGCCCCTGTGGCATGCGTGGGGTTTGCTTACTCCTGGACTGCAGCGCGGGTTGAGTGTTAGTGATTGATGTCCCGACGCGCTGATTGAGTTCTTTAAACATCAAATCCCGAAACACTATCTTGGGAAGTTTATTCATTAGAGGTTGGGCTGTATCTGCAAGTTTAGCCCTACCATCCAGAGTACTGATATCTATTTCAGCACAGAGTTTAGTGAAGAAATATTCGGACAGTGGCATGGCCTGTTTGAGATGTGTCTGAAAGGCATCCTTACCTGCTGAGCGGATTAAAGAATCAGGATCTTCGCCTTGTGGCATGAAAGCAAAACGGATATCAATGCCATCTTTGTATTCTGGCAGTATCTGTTGCAGTGCTTTCCAGGCGGCGTCTTTTCCTGCTCGATCACCATCGAAACAAAAAATAAGCGACGCGGTATAACGTAATAAATTACGAATATTCTGGCTGGTAGTTGCTGTGCCCAAGGTAGCAATAGCGTTATAGACTCCGTGTTGTGCTAGTGCCACCACGTCCATGTAACCTTCGACGATAATCAGCTGTTTTATTTTCCCCAAAGCCTGGCGTGCTTCATACAGACCATACAGGGTGCTACCTTTATGAAACAGCTCGGTCTCAGGACTATTAATATATTTAGGCATACTGCCATCAATCTCACGCCCACCAAAGGCAATCACACGACCACGTGGGTCCTTAATTGGAAACATAATGCGGTGACGGAACCGATCATAGATTTTGTTTGGCGGTTTCTCAGATAACAGACCTGCTTTTATCAGCAGTGCCGCAGTAATCGTAAGATTGCTTTTCAGATTATCAAAGCCCGGAGGTGCAAAGCCGATATTGAAACGTTGGCATATCTCACCGCTGATACCTCGTGACTTGAGATAATTGATGGCATTTTGATTGTGCCGCAATTGTTGCTGGTAATAATGGCTGGCTGTCTCCAATGCTGAGTATAGGTCAGCCAGACCATCATGCCGTTGCGAACCTTGCTCATAGCTCACTTCCAGACCCAGCCGCTGGGCGAGTACCTCTATTGTCTCAACAAATTCAAGACCTTCATGTTCCATCAAAAACCCAATTGCAGTGCCATGGGCGCCACAGCCAAAGCAGTGATAAAACTGCTTCTCTCGATTGACCGTGAAGGAGGGTGTTTTCTCGCCGTGAAATGGACAACAGGCTGTGTACTCTTTACCTTTTGGTTTGAGGTCGATATAGCTGTCTATCAAGTCGACAATATCGGTCTGATTTACAACTTGATCAATGAAAGATTGTGGAATTTTACCCGCCATGATGGCTCTGCATGGGTTACAAAGTGTCAGTAGAGGCTACCCTTTGAGGCGGGCATGTCAATAGGCGATGCCGAGTTGAACTGCTAAATAACACGTCAGTAAAACCAATATCGTAACTAAGCCGATGATAGTAATAGCGGTGAGGCGTGTGGACTTGCGGGGCGGTTGCGTGAGCGGTCGGCGTTGGAGCTGATTGAGTGCCTCAATACTAGCGGCATGAATTTTAGTAAAATTGCCACGCGAAGCTTTATACACTGCATCCAGCGCGGCATGATCCAACAAATCCTCTGCCGGGTGATTGGCGTCTGAGGCGGCATTACTCAGCCGGAACCTGACATAGCGATGTGTTTGCTCACGGTTGAGTGGGCGGATATTGATTTGGTAGTTGGCGCTGCAGGACGGGTTAGCCTCCTCCAGGGTGATGATTTGTAATTTGAGCTTGTGATCACCAGTCATAAGCAAACCCAATGCATGGGGATGAGTCTGTTCAATTCGATGTTTAAGTTGGAGTAATTGTGCCAACGAAGCAAGATCTAACTGATCAGCATCATCAATGAGCAGGAGTAACTTGGGGTGTTTTTGTAAATAACAAATCACATGGTTCTCGATGCTTAATTCAGCAGGTGCTTCTGCGCCGTCGGGGAGTGACCATTTTTGTTTGATTTTAGCGCTGATCTGCTGAAATGTTTGGCCCGCGCCTATGCGGCATGCGCATGACTCAATATCGGCATGTGTGATATGGAGAATTTTGCGCAGAAATGTAGTTTTACCAGCGCCAGATTCAGCAATCAGAACAATGGCTTTGGCCTCGTTGGCGAGTGACTTCAGGACAATATTGGTGCTCATTTCCTGATGACTATCGTTATACAATAATGCGGCATCCTTGGGCGTAATGAATGGCTCATAAGCCAATCCAAGTGCGCTCAGCTGAGTTGCGCTCAGAAGAGAATCATTTGCAGGAGTATGATCTTCCCTCATGTCGAGTTGTCGACGTGGAGACGTTTGTATTCAGCCTCTGCGTAGCGATCTGTCATGCCTGCAATATAGTCCGCTGTGACCCGGGCAAAGCCAGCGTCTCCCAATTTATCTCGTTTGATATGCGCCTTGTGTTGGTGTTCCGCGGGTAACAATGAGGGCTGTTCAAAATAACGCTCAAACAACAGCTTGATCGTTTTTCTGGCATTTTCACTCATCACATTAACCTGTTCATGCTGATAGAGATTGCTATGCAGGAATGACTTTAGTTCTGCCATTTTTTCCTTGATATCAGCACTGAATGAGACTAGGGCGCGAGGGTTACTGCGAACTTCTGAAAGTGTATGGATGCCGTCATGCGAGATATTCGCTTGCGTATTATCGATTAAATCTGTCACGCATTGGTCGATAATGTTGCGTATAGCCGCTTGTGCTTTTCTTTTGTCGGACAGCGCTGGATATTTTTTTTCCACAATGCGGTAGTGAGTTGCAAATAACTCTACCTGGGACAGTTGAGACAGGGTGATTAGGCCGGAACGTAAGCCGTCGTCAACGTCATGATTATTGTATGCAATTTCATCAGCAATGTTCGTCAGTTGAGCCTCTAAACTGGGTTGCGTTCGGTTAATGAAACGTGCGCCTAGAACGCCCATACCGCGCGCGTTTTTGAGAGAGCAATGCTTCAGTATACCCTCACGAGTATCGAACATGAGATTCAAGCCATTGAACTCCGGATATTTTTCTTCCAGATGATCGACCACCCGCAGCGATTGAAAATTATGTTCAAAGCCACCATATTTTTGCATGCATAAATTCAACGCATCTTGCCCAGCATGCCCAAACGGTGTGTGCCCTAGATCATGCGCCAGCGCAATTGCTTCCGTGAGGTCTTCATTCAATTTCAAGGCGCGCGCGACAGAGCGTGCGATTTGTGCAACCTCCAGTGAATGAGTCAGGCGGGTGCGGTATAAATCACCCTCGTGATTAATGAATACTTGAGTTTTATATTCTAGGCGTCTGAAAGCAGTACAGTGTATGACGCGGTCGCGGTCGCGCTGAAATTCGGAGCGCGAACGACAAGCGACTTCATCTATGTCACGGCCGAGAGATTGTTGTTCAGTGACGGCATAGGCCGCGAGTTGATTTGCGCAGCTCATGCCGATTTTTACTGCCCTGTTGAAGTCAGTTGGGTCAGCATGTCTGCCAACAGAGCCCGGTCATAACTATGTGTCATGACAGCAGTTCCAATCTGCTCAAGTAATATCAAATTAAGTTTGCCTGCCTGAACTTTTTTGTCCATGGCCATGACCGCCAACATATCTTTGGCAGAGAGTTGATCGGGTAATGATGTCGGTAGTTTGGCCGCGGCTAATAAGGCTTTGATTCTGGCAACATCCTGCGCACAGAGCCAGCCTGTGCGTGCGGAGAATTCTGCGGCAAGCGCCATCCCGCACGCGACAGCTTCACCATGCAGCCACACCCCATATCCCATACCAGTCTCAATAGCGTGTCCGAAGGTATGGCCCAGATTCAATAATGCTCGCCGGCCACTTTTTTCTTGTTCATCGCTAGCGACGATGTCTGCTTTGCACTGGCAAGATGTTTGGATGGCATAACTGACGCATTGCGGATCCAGCTGCATGAGTTTCTCGATGTTCTTCTCCAGCCAGCTAAAAAAGTCGGCATCAGCCAATAAACCATACTTGATGACTTCAGCTACACCTGCGCTCAGTTCTCGCGCAGGTAATGTTTTCAGGGTATTTAGATCTATCACAACGCACTGAGGCTGATAAAAAGCACCAATCATATTTTTGCCTAAAGCATGATTAATCCCTGTTTTACCTCCGACAGATGAATCGACTTGAGAGAGTAAGGTGGTCGGGATTTGAATGAAATCAACACCGCGCTGATAGCAGGCTGAGGCAAAGCCAGTAATGTCTCCAACCACGCCACCACCGAGCGCAATTATTGTGCTATCACGCGGACAGCGCTGCTCTAGTAAGGCATCAAATATTGATTCAAGGGTGGTCGCGTTTTTATATTGTTCGCCATCCGGCAGGATGATTTCCTGACAGTTGAACTCAGTCAGGCTCAGTTTGAGCTGTTCTAAATAAAGCGGTGCGACAGTCTCATTGCTGATAATTACAACACGTTGACTATTGATGTGGGCAGTAATTAGGTCAGTTCTTGATAATAAATTTTCACCGATATATATCGGGTAGGAGCGAGAGCCGAGTTCAACAGTAAGTGTCTGCATAGTGTTTTAACAGTTAGGGTTGCTCAAGTTGGCTGATTATCTGTTCGATAGACTTGCCGATATTCTGTCTGTCAGTATCGACAACGATATCAGCGAATTTTTCGTACAGCGGCTGACGTTGCGCGGCTAGTGTGGCCAGTTTAGCATGCCGATTCGGGGTTTGAAGAAGAGGCCGCGATTTATCATGCGACGTGCGTTTCTGCTGGGAGGCGACTGAGGCCATGAGATAAACCACAATATTTTCATCGCTCGCTAGCAGCGCATGGTTGACACTCTCAGTCACGATGCCACCGCCGGTCGCGATAATACCGAAATCATGAGACAGTAGTTCAGTAAGAATCTTATGCTCGCGCTGGCGAAAGCCCTGTTCCCCTTCCAGCTCGAAGATGGTGGTGATGCTTACCCCAGTACGTTCCTCAAGATACTGATCACAGTCGTAGAAAGGACGTTTAAGTCTCTTGGCAAGGCGCTTACCCAGAGAGGACTTACCAGCGCCCATGGGGCCAATGAGAATAATATGTTTGCCCATAATCTTGCATATGATGTCAGTGGCATCATTTTAAACAAAAATGCGACTTGCTGCTGATTCAGTTCACAGCTGGGCTTCCTGATAGGTAAAGTTCAGCTCCTCATCGATAATTTTGGGGGTCATGAAGATTAACAGCTCTTTTTTATTGTTGCTCTTGCTCTCGTTTCTGAATAATCGGCCGGCAACGGGTAAATCACCGAAGAAAGGTACTTTGGTTGAGCTTGAGGTCGAACCCTCTGTGTAGATACCGCCCAAGACGATTGTTTGTCCGTTATTAACCAGTACATTTGAAGTGACCTCATTGGTATTAATGCTGGGAATGCCCTGAAAAATATCCCCGACACTGTCGTTAGTGACAGAAACAAGCATGCTGACCTTATTATCTGGCGTGATCTGTGGAGTGACTTCCAGAGATAAAACAGCTTTTTTGAATTCCACATCAGTAGCACCACTGGACGTTTGTGACACATAGGGTATTTCAGATCCCGTCTCGATGCGTGCCGTGCTCTGATTGGCAGTGATCACACGAGGATTAGACATGACCTCAGCACGGCTCTCGGCTTGCGCGGCAGATAGTTCCATATTGACAGCAAAGCCAAGAGGAACTTTTATAAAGGATAGCGCAAACTGCCCTGCGCGCTGATTTTCAGATACTGGCAAATCAACATTAAGCATATCCCCAAGCGCCACGGTGTCGCCTGCTGCTAGCGGTTCTAGCATATCCAGATTTCCGCCGATAACATCTGCGGCTTTACCATTATTGAGATTTTTATCATCGACATTGAAAACGCCAAAACGGGCACCCAAATCTTTACCAAAATCATCATTGGCGACCACTATTCTAGATTCAATTAAGACCTGCTTAACGGGTGCATCCAAGCGTTCTATTAGCGCACGTACTTCCGCGAGCTTGTGTGCTGTATCCTGGAGCAGCAGCGTGTTGGTGCGATCATCTACGCTGACTTGGCCACGTTCGGACAAGAGGGTGTTTTCACCGTCTTTGAGTAGCGCTGCCAGATCAGATGCACGGGCATATTTTATGGCGATGATTTCTGAAATCAGGGGGACCAGCTCTTGAGTCTGCTGCTGCGCCTGTAAAGCGACTCTATCATGCCCAGCCATTTCCTCATTAGTTGCGATATAGAGTACATTGCCGCGTTGTCGTTGAGTCAATCCTTTGGTTCTGAGAATGATATCCAGAGCTTGGTCCCAAGGCACTTGTTTCAAGGTCAGTGTCAGTGAGCCAGTGACAGAGTCACTGACAACTAGATTTGAGCCATTGAAATCTGCCAGTAACTGCAGGGCAGAGCGTACCTCAATATCTTGAAAGTCCAAAGATAGGCGCTCACCCTGATAATGCATCTGTTGCTGCGAGTTATCGCTCATCGCGGGATTGCACATACTCAGTAGTAATAGACATAGCAAACTTTTTAATGCACGACACTCCGTTTTAGATGGCGCGCTCAAACTATACATATTCATGGTTTATGGTCCCTGTTGATGTGTCCCTAGTCGTCACTATTGTGATCAGTCGGCTTAATTGCAATTGAGGCTTTGCGCTGTGTCCATGCACCCATTCCATCAGTGATGATTTCCGTCAGCATGATCCGGTTTTCTTGTACCTCAGTAATACGGCCGAAGTTCTGACCCAGATAGTCTCCTTCTTTGACGCGTAGAATTTTTTTATCGGGTGTTTGAATCAAAGCCCAGGTATTGTTTTTACGCGTAATTGTTCCCATCATGCTTAATGTATCGAGTGGAAATGTTTCAAGTAGCCCCTGTTTTCGCTGCATGTCAGGCCGGATAGATGAGCTTGTCGTTTGCTGGTCGAGTATCGGCCGCAAGATAGTATTATCGAACGGGTCACGTTTGTCTGTGACGTCATAACTAAAGGCCTGATAAACAACAATTTCTGGCAAGTCTGCGATTGCCTGGGGTGGCCGTGATTGTACTTCCTCAAGCCAGTTGTCCAAGTCAACAGTACCTGTGTTACACGCAGATAGACTGATGCTGAGGAGGATGAGTGTGAGTTGAAAGAGCGGTTTCATGATCATTACCCTATTGCTTGTAGTCATGCTCATGCCCAAGATAGCGATAGGTTTTAGCTAGCGCATGCATAGTCATTTGTTGGCTGTCATCGTGCCCAAGCTTGATATCATGTAAAGTCACAATTCTTGGTAATGCCGCGATATCGCTGGCAAATAATGCAAACTGATGGTAACTGCCTTGCATCATCAGCTTGATCGGTTTCTCGGAATAAAAGTCCTGCTGGCGTTCTTGTTCAGGTTTGAATAAATTTATCTGCAAACCATTCGACAATGCGGTTTGCGAAATGTCGACAATCAACTCTGGAATTTCAGCCTCGCTGGGGAGCTGCTGGAGTAATGTAGCGAGTATGCTGCGCATATCCTCCAGCTGTTGTTGATAATCTTCCAGATTAGCTCCTTGCGCAGCTTTGGCTTGGAAGTCCTGTTTCAAAGACAGTTCCTGCTGTCTGGCCTGCTCTAGGCGCTGATAAATCTTGTTAGAGTCATAGTACAAACCAACGCCAAGCACCAGTAGGATCAGCAGTGTGATGGCGATAATACGAACGGATAAAGATGCGCTGCCTAATTCATGGATGTTGATTTCATTGAGTTCTGATAAGTTCATTGGGATGGGCCTGTAGGAATATTATTTTGCATCAGGCTCAGTGAAAACTGACTATTGCGCAGCTGCTTATCATGCTGTGATGAAATTACGCTCAGGGTGGGTTTTGTCAGCCAGGCAGAGTCTTCTATGTTGCGCATATAGGATGAAACGCTGGCATTCGATTCTGCCATGCCAGTCAGTACGATAGTTGCGTCCTGTTGTTCTAACTGCGTGAGATGAACATTGCTGGGTGTAGTCTCCGCGATAGCGTCAAACAGGTGGACGATGCCGGGGCGTGCCTGTTGTAGATTTTGAATCACCTGCATACGTTCGAGCAGCGCACGACGCGTCGCATTGAGTTTATCTATTTTTTTTATTTTGTTATCCATGATCTGGATTTGTGCACTCAAGTAGGCATTACGTATATCTTGCCGGTTGATCATTTGACTGATGAGCAGATGGATGGTGACCACGACCAGCAGGCTGGCAAACACAGCTACAGACGAGGTCAGTACGAATGCTCGTTGTTGTTGTCTGCGCTGAGCTTCACGCCAGGGGAGTAGATTTAATTGCGCCATTACTCAAACGCCCTCAAGGCCAAACTAAAAGCCAGTAATAATGAAGAATATTCACGCTCTAATAGGTCTTGATCGAGAGTTGAACTGAGCGTTATTTTTTCCAGTGGCCCGATTCCAGTCACAGGAATTTGTAGTTCGTTCTGAATGGTATGATCCAAACCCGGTATCAGGGCGCAACCACCGGCGAGAATGATGTGGTCAACCGCGGTATGCTGGCTGGCCGAATAAAAGAACTGTAGGAACCTATTGCATTGCTGAGCGGCAGTTTGCTTGAAGGGGGTGAGTAATTTATCTGCATAGTTGGCTGGCAGTTGTTGATGCTTTTTGGCATAGCCCGCCTCTGCATAACTCAAATCATACGCGCGCATAATTTGCGCGGTGAGTTGGCTGCCACCAAAATCTTGCTCACGGGTGTAAATCGTTTTACCGTTACGCATGATGTTTAGGCTAGTCATGGTGGCGCCAATATCGAGAATCCCAATGGTTTTGTTGTCACCTCCACCAGGTACCTGGTGAGCTAAGAGAGGATAGATGGTTTCAATGGCATAGGCTTCGACGTCAATGATAACTGGTTGGAGGCCAGCTAATTCGGCAGCAGTCACACGAGTAGTGATATTTTCTGTTTTCGAGGCTGCTAATAAGACATCAACTTTGTCGACCTGCTGATCGTTGCTAGCCAGCACATTAAAGTCGATATTAACTTCATTCAGTGGATGCGGGATATGTTGGTCCGCTTCTACACTGATTTGAGCTTCTAGTTCCGCATCTGACAGTCCTTTGGGCATGGTGATCACTTTGCTCACTACATTTGAACCTGCAATAGCCATAATGCAATGTTTTGCTTTAGAGCGTGATTGTTGAACAGCACTTTTTATACTTGTAGCTACCGCTTCAATATCAGTTATGATTTTTTCTGAAATACAACCATCAGGAAGCGGTGTTACTCCGATATGGTCGACACAATATCCATTAGCTGTATTGGATAGCTGCAGAACTTTGACCGCAGTGGAGCTGATATCGATACCAAGAATGGGTTTTTTTTTACGCCTTAGATTAAACACAATATTTCCTGTTGCTGGCACTCTGATTATGAATTTATTCGGTAAACCCCTGCCAAACCGCTATAGTTAGTGAGAGTTTGTTTGATTCATGTTAAAAAGCACTTTGACGAAGATATTTTGTCAAACCGCTATCACCTGATGAATTTTTATATATTTTAATCTTATGTCCCTGTCTATGAACGGCTTGAAGTTGGCTTTTATCGGGTTTCTAATCCTGTCTGTCGTGATTATTGGCTCGGCGGCCGCTGTGATTGCTTTTTACTCGCAACAGTTACCTTCAGTTGAGACACTCAAAGATGTGCAACTACAAACACCGCTCAAGGTATTTACTCGGGATAACAAGTTAATTGCAGTGTTTGGTGAGAAGAGAAGAATCCCGCTGGCTTCGGATGAAATGCCGGTGCGTCTGGTCAATGCATTTCTGGCCGCAGAAGATGATCGATTTTTTTCCCACCCCGGCGTCGATTATCAGGGCATAGTCAGGGCGGGCATCAAACTCATTACCACTGGGCGTAAAGCTCAAGGTGGTAGTACTATTACCATGCAATTGGCGAGAAACTTTTTTCTTACTCCAGAGCGGACTTATACGCGAAAAATAAAAGAGATTTTGCTGGCGTTGAGAATAGAAAAAATGCTCACGAAACACGAAATCCTAGAACTGTATCTAAACAAAATCTATCTTGGGCAACGTGCTTATGGCGTCGGTGCCGCGGCTGAAGTTTACTACGGTAAGAGTATCCATGAACTTACCCTGGCTCAGCTGGCGATGATTGCAGGCTTGCCAAAAGCACCGTCAAAATATAACCCGGTATCTAACGCGCCGCGTGCCAAGATACGACGTGATTATGTGCTAGGTCGCATGTTGAAGTTAGACATGATTTCCAAGCAAGAATATCAACACGCATTAGTCACCCCGATTGTAGCTAGGAAACATTCCATTAAGGTGCAAGTAGAGGCCCCCTATGTTGGTGAAATGGTGCGTGCCCATATGGTCGATACCTACGGTGAGTCAGCCTATTCCGCGGGCTACAATGTATACACCACAATAGATTCGATTAAACAACATGCTGCGGTGAGTGCCTTGCGCGCCGGCGTCATTGCATATGATACGCGGCATGGTTATCGAGGTCCTGAAGGCCGTCTGACAGAGCAACAAATGCAGGATCCAGAAATACTGTCTGAGCAAGTCGCTAGCCTAGATGCGATTGGGCCCTTGCAAGCCGGTATAGTCGTACAGACTGATGAACAATTCGCGCAAGTACTTTTAGACAGACGTGTGATCAGGCTGGATATAGAAAGTATGCAGTGGGCAAGAGAATATCTATCAGTCAATTCCCTAGGGCCTAAACCTGAAATGGTCACTGATGTGCTGACAGTAGGCGATATCGTGCGCGTCGAGCAGACAGACATGGGCTGGCAATTACGTCAGCTGCCAGCTGCCTCGAGTGCTGTGGTATCTATGGATCCCAACACTGGTGCAGTGCTAGCCTTGGTCGGCGGTTATGATTTTTACGATAGTAAGTTTAATCGTGTCATTCAGGCTGCACGTCAGCCCGGTTCAGCATTCAAACCATTTATTTATTCCTCCGCCTTGGAAGCGGGATTCACGCCTGCCAGCCTGGTCAATGATGCACCGGTGGTGTTTGCAAATAACCAGGCTGAGGATGCCTGGCGACCCAACAATTACTCAGGTAAGTTTTTTGGCCCGACACGCCTGCGTCTGGCACTGACAAAATCGCGTAATATGGTGTCGATTCGCCTGCTGAGGGATATTGGTCAGTCCTTTGCTAAAAGTCATATTGCGCGCTTCGGTTTTGCTAGTGAGACATTACCCAATGATCTGACCTTAGCTTTGGGTAGCAGTGCTGTGACACCGATGAGAATGGTGCAGGCGTATAGTGTTATTGCTAACGGCGGCTATCAAGTGCAGCCATATTTCATAGCTCGTATTGAAGGTTCGCAAGATGATTATGTGTTTACTGCTCAGCCAGACAAAATTTGTGACGCCCAATGCAGGCAAATAGATGATGTTTTATCTGAGTATGAACAGGAGTTTACTGAGCTGGGCCTCAATGCAGATGACGATCAAGCCGACCAGGCTGTAGATTATGCCCAGCGAGTGATTTCTGAAGCAAACATTTATCAGCTCACCAGCATGCTCAAAGATGTTATCCAATACGGCACCGGGCGCCGCGCCAAAGTACTGGAACGGCAAGATATTGCTGGTAAAACGGGAACTACTAATGATCAGAAAGATGCATGGTTTGCTGGCTTTCAGAAACACATCGCAAGCGTAGTTTGGTTTGGATTTGATGAGCCTCAATCGCTGGGTCGCAGAGAGGCTGGAGGTGTTGCTGCTTTGCCCATCTGGATTGACTACATGCGCGTGGCGTTGCGAGGTGTTCCCCAAGAGGAACAACGTTTACCGGATAACATGGTTGCTTTGCACGTGCATCCTGATAGTGGATTACTGGTCGACAGTGAATTTGAGGGTGCAATCAGCGAAGCCTTTTTGCTCGATCAAGTTCCAGCTCAACATGTCGCCAGCACCGATCCAACGGAACAATCAGAGCTGCCAAGCGAGCAGGTCAAGCAGCCGATCGAACAGTTGTTCTAACGCGGCGCAGTTTTTTGTGTGCGGCTGTAATCGTGCACGAAATCAACCAATGCCTTAACATTATCCGGATTGATTCCCGGGTGAATGCCGTGACCCAAATTGAACACATGTCCGCTGTCCCTTGGGTAGGCATCAAGGATTTTTTTAGCCTGCGCAGTCACCACGTCAGGTGTGCTGTAGAGAACGCTTGGATCCAGATTGCCTTGCAAGCAAGCGCGGTCGGCAACAATTTTACTGGCATCCGCGATATTAATTGTCCAATCTAAACCAATTCCGTCGGCACCAGAATTAGCTAAATCATCCAGTGAATGATTGGCACCCTTGGAAAATAAAATGACAGGCACGGGGATGTCGTTGGATTGGCGATCAAGTTTTTCCAGCGCACGTTGCATCGGCTGGAGCGAAAATTCACGATAATGTTCTGGGCTCAGGGTGCCGCCCCAGGTATCAAAAATCATGACCGCCTGCGCACCCGCGGCTATCTGCGCATTCAGGTAGGTGGCAACACTATCACTGAGTATATTAAGTAATTTTTCAGTATCTTTGGGTGATGTGTATAGCAGACTTTTGATTTTAGCAAAGTCTTTTGAGGAGCCGCCCTCAACCATATAGGTGGCGAGTGTCCACGGGCTGCCCGAGAAGCCAATTAAAGGTACTCGACCGGCTAATTCTCTGCGAATAAGTGACACCGCATTGATCACATAGTCCAGTTCATCATTAGGATCAGGCACGGCAAGGTTATTAATGTCACGTAGATTTTGAATTGGTTTGGTGAAAACAGGACCGTCACCTTCTCGAAATTCCAAGCCCAGTCCCATGGCATCAGGAATCGTCAGTATGTCAGAGAATAAAATCGCTGCATCGAGTGCGAAGCGATCGAGTGGTTGCATAGTCACTTCACAGGCCAATTCCGGAGTTTTACACAGCGTCAGGAAATCTCCAGCTCTCTGTCGGGTGGCACGATACTCAGGTAGATAGCGACCCGCCTGGCGCATAATCCAGATCGGTGTGTAATCGACGGGTTGGCCCAATAAGGCACGGATGAAGGTATCGTTTTTAAGCGCAGTCATAGAGGCAGTGTGAATTTATGTTGGCATCCTATACTGCCGTGTCACGCTGAGGATTACTAGCTAGACAGTTTAGATTTAATCAGTTGACTGACCTGACTCATATCAGCTCGACCTTGCAGTTGAGGTTTCAATATAGCCATCACCTTACCCATGTCCTTCATGCTGGCCGCTGAGGTTTGTTCGATCGCTTGCTCGAGCAGACGGTTGATCTCTTCTGCAGACAATGCTGCCGGGAGATACTCACTGATAATCTCCAACTCCTGACGCTCGCTCGCCGCGAGGTCTTCGCGTCCAGCTTGGTCATATTGGGAGATAGATTCACGCCGCTGTTTAGCCATCTTATCTAGAATGACGAGCATCCTGTCATCGTCTACCTCGATGCGCTCATCGACTTCCACTTGTTTGACGGCAGCGAGAATGAGGCGAATAGTGGTTAGGCGCAGTTGCGCCTTAGACTTCATTGCGGATTTCATATCCGCAGTGAGAGTGTGTTTCAGAGTTGAATCAGACACGAATGCGTCTAAGATCAGTAGAGACGTTTGCGCTTGAGCGTGGTGCGAGATACGCGCTTGAGGTTGCGCTTGACGGCAGCGGCTGCTTTGCGTTTGCGAACAGAAGTCGGCTTTTCATAGAATTCGCGACGACGTACTTCAGTGAGCACGCTCGCTTTTTCACATGAGCGGCGGAAGCGGCGCAGTGCCACATCAAATGGTTCGTTTTCTTTTACTCTTACTCCAGGCATAAATCCTCAATATCTTGGTTTAAATATCTTTGTTTACTGGTATTGGTTGGAGGCTAACTTTAGGTGGGTGTAAACTGCATGCACACCAGAATAGTCTCACAGGTCGGTGGATTATAATTGCGCTTAGCACGATTTCAACTCTTTAATTGCTTTTTTTAATAAAATACAAATAAATCTCTATGAAAGTCCTTGGAATTGAGACATCTTGCGACGAAACAGGCCTAGCAATCATTGATCATCGCGGTTGCGTTCTGGCCGAGCGTCTGTACAGCCAGATTGACCTGCATGCTGATTTTGGAGGGGTGGTGCCAGAACTGGCTTCACGCGACCATATTCGTAAATTACTGCCACTCATAAAGGCCTGTCTGGCTGACGCAGAATTAACCCTCAAAGATCTCGATGTAATTGCCTACACCGCAGGACCGGGTTTGGTGGGTGCATTGTTCGTTGGCGCATCAGTTGCACAGGCGCTGGCCTGGTCGCTGGCTATCCCATCTGTGCCTGTGCACCATATGGAAGCTCATTTGCTGGTGCCTTTTTTGACAGCTATTCAATGCCCGGATGATAGCAGTCAGGCCGATGCCGAATTGAAGTTTCCTTTTCTGTCATTGCTGGTCTCTGGAGGGCATACCATGATAGTGCATGCGCGGGCTCTGGGTGACTATCAAGTGCTGGGCCAGAGTCGGGACGATGCGGTGGGTGAGGCGTTTGATAAAGTGGCTAAACATATGGGATTGGGCTACCCGGGTGGTCCAATCATTGAAAATTTGGCTACTCAGGCGAGACTCAAGACCTTGCGCTACCCCAGGGCCATGCTTGCGGTTGACAGTTTGGATTTCAGTTTTAGCGGCCTGAAAACACACACCTTACTCAGTTATCAGAAATCGTCTCGCAGCGCGCAAGATCGCGCCGAAACAGCTTATGCTTTCCAAGCGGCTATTGTCGATACATTATTCAAGAAGTGTCAGCGCGCATTTGACCAGACGGGATTGAATAGCTTGATTGTGGCCGGTGGTGTGAGTGCCAACCAGGCACTGCGGCAGCGCTTTGAGGCATTTACTGCAGACGGTAAGGAAATAAAATTCCCACCACTCAAAGTATGTACCGACAATGGTGTGATGGTGGCTTATGCTGGTTTGTTGCATGCCCAACAACACTCTTTTTCAGACCAACATGCAGTGCGTGTGTATCCACGTTGGTCTCTCGCTGCAGGCATGGATTGAATCACTTACCTGTGCCAATGCGACTCTCCTCGCCACGCAGGAGTTTGGCGATATTGCTGCGATGGCGCCAGATAACCAAGACGCTAATCACCACCATGAGCACGCCGACAGCCAGCGGTAAGCTGAGTAACCAGGCCGCCAGAGGTAATATCAGGGTGGCGATGATGGCTGCCAAGGATGAGTAAGCTGATAATTTAGCAATGCTCAGCCATACCAGCGCCCAGATTAAGGCCAGCGGCCAGTGCACGCCAAGCAGTGCGCCCAGCGTAGTCGCGACGCCTTTGCCTCCGCGAAACTGATAATATACGGGATACATATGGCCAATAATGGCCGCGCCGCCCATCAGGCACAGGGCTACCTCGCTGAAATTCAAATTACTGGCTACTAACAGAGGAATCAGTCCTTTGAGACAATCACCCGCGAGTGTCAGAGCCGCGGCTGTTTTGTTGCCCGTACGCAGCATATTGGTGGCGCCGGGATTGCCAGATCCAAGCGCGCGTGGATCAGGAAGCTGCATCCACTTGGCGAAAATGATCGCGCAGGACAGGGAACCCAATAAATAGGCGCTAATGACAGCAATAATTATTTCTACCGGTGGTATGGCCATAGTCAACTAATATGAATAAAACGTTATTACTGCTTACAGGCTGGGGTTCAACACATCGTGTTTGGGATTTGATTATTCCAGTATTACCAGCCAGTTACCACATAATTAATGTGATACCACCCTGGCTGCAAAATCGTCAGATGACAGCGTCTTTGGCTGATCTGGATGATTATGTTGATGCCTTGGCGGCAACAATTACTGCACCCGTTGATGTCCTCAGCTGGTCCCTGGGTGGCTTGATCGCGTTGCGTCTGAGCCAGCGCCACTCCGCCAGCATCAACAAGTTAATACTGGTCTCATCGACACCGAAATTTGTGGCATCTGACAATCACTTGGCGGGTATCGACTATCAATGGTTCAGTGAATTTAAACACCAATTTCAACAGCAACCCGAGCAAACTCTCAAGCGCTTCCAGGCAATGTTAGTGGCAGGTGATCAAAATGGCCGCGAGGCGTTAAGGCAGCTTAGGGCGGATGTACTGACTGCTGAGTTTGATTGGGCAGAATGTAATCTAGGACTCGCGCTGCTGGAGCGCGACTTAGCTCAGGCTTACCATGATCTAGCTCGGCCATGTTGTCATATTCACGGCCGTAATGACCGCGTCGTCAACGCTCAGTCAGTCATTGCTTGGACACGACAAACAGCTAATGAGTGTATTTTACTGGATGCTACAGGGCATGTTCCGCAGCTATCTAATCCAGAGTTACTGGCCAATCATGTGAATACCTTTCTGCGCTCAGCTGGCTGAACAATGAACACCTTAAAACAGCACATAGAAAAAAAATTTTCGCGCGCCGCTGACTCATATAACGGGGTAGCAAAAGTGCAAAAAATCGCCATCGATATGACTTTGGAGGTGCTGGATCAGCACGACCTCACAGTTCGGCGGGTACTCGATCTGGGGAGTGGCACGGGCCTGGCTAGGCCGCAACTGATGCGGCGCTTTGGCTCAGAGGCTTATTACGCACTTGATCTGTCGCACGCCATGTTGAGGTATTCCCAGCAGCAGGATGCATCCAAGGTCAATGCTATCTGTGCGGATATAGAACATTTGCCGATCATGAATGAGGCGATCAGTGTCATGTTCTCGACGTCTACTCTGCAATGGTGTAAAAATCTAAGCACACTGCTACTGGATTTAAAACGTGCTATCACCCCTGACGGGCTGTTCGTTTTCTCTACTTTTGGGCCGAATACGCTGATTGAGCTGCGGCATGCTTTTGCCCAGGTCGATAGCGGTCAGCATGTGCAATCTTTTCCCTCCCAACAAGCACTTAGCTCTGCCCTGCAGGAAGCTGGATTCAGGCGCATCTGTTTGCGGTCGTCGGACTGTGTGATTCAGTATAGTCACCCCCTGCAGCTGCTGCGAGATATCAAAGCTGCTGGGGCAAATTATCACAGCGGTGGCGCGGTTGGTTGTTATGGCAAGGCTAAATTTGCGCGCATGTTAGGGTACTATCCCTGCTCTGATGACAACCCAGAGATATTCCCCGCTACTTATGAGGTGATTTATGGTTGCGCGCGGCCATGAAAACAAACAGCAGTCTATTTGAGTCGTCTACATGGCTGGACAAATGCTGGTGTACTGGGCGGTACATCGAAAATTGCTACTTGTACACGCGCTTGAGGTAGCAAAATGGATCGTTTTTTTGTGTTTATTAGCCCAAAAGTGATAATGAATATACTTACTTTAGGGTGAATTTACGTTATGACAAGCGGCCCACGATGCGGCATAATGCCGCACTATGAACTGCGAGTAGAACAACAGCATGCTAGCCAATTTCGTTCGGCTTTGCTGTACGGGACTGAGTAAGGAACATGAGGGTAGATTCAGGTGAAGCATTGGCGACCTCGAGATTTGTGGTCAGGCCAAACTGCTCCATGAGTTGGCGCGACACTAAGATATTCGTCGCCAGCTTGGCTATATTGTCAGTGGGCATCGGAATTGTATTTGCGCTGCAGGGCCTGTGGATCATTTTACCGTTTGCGGGTGCCGAAATACTGGCGCTAGGTGGCGCGCTCTACTGGATTAGTATTCAGACCAGAGTATGTGAGGTGATATCGATAGACGAGAAGTGCGTCAGGATAGAAACAGGTCGCGATCGAGCTACCCAATCCCACGAACTGCAAACCGCATGGACCAGTGTAAAGCTCTATCCACCGGCACCGCCGACACAACACGGCCGACTGGTGATGAGATCTAAAGGTAAGGAATACGAAGTAGGTGCATTCTTGAATGAAGATGAGCGCAAGAGCTTGGCTTCATCGATTAGAACAGCACTCACTCAATCAATTTAAATATTAGTAATGGAGTTCTAAATGATGGGTAATAACTGGATTAAGAGAGTGTGTTTATTCGGCAGCACTCTTCTGGCCGCGAGTTCCGCATATGCAGTTCAACCGTACAATTTAACTCAGGGCGTCACTGACATAAGTGCAGATGTTTATGGCCTGCATATGATTGCTTTTTGGCTCTGTGTCGCAATCGGTGTGGTCGTGTTCGGCGTCATGTTCTACTCGATTTTTGCGCACCGCAAATCCAAAGGCGTGCAACCTGCGACGTTCCATGAAAGTACCACAGCAGAAGCGATTTGGACCTTTATCCCATTCGTCATCCTGATTGGACTTGCTTTACCAGCAACCAAGACGCTGATCGCCATGGAAGACACCAGTGATTACGATATGACCATAAAGATCACGGGTTATCAATGGCTATGGCACTACGAGTACATCGACGAGGGTGTTAATTTTTACAGCGCGCTCGATACACCAAGAACTCAAATTAACAACATAGATAACAAAAACCAAAACTACTTGCTCGAAGTTGATAATCAGTTGGTACTTCCAGTCGGCAAGAAAGTGCGTTTTTTGATTACTTCAAATGACGTCATCCATTCATGGTGGGTACCGGCACTGGCGGTCAAGAAAGATGCTGTGCCTGGGTTCATCAACGAGGCTTGGACGCGCATCAACGAGCCTGGTGTTTATCGCGGCCAATGCGCCGAGCTGTGTGGTCGAGATCATGGCTTCATGCCGGTGGTCGTTCGCGCTGTTCCTGAGGCTGAGTTTGATCAGTTCTTGGCAGCAAATACCACGCTCGATAAAACCACCGAATACGCTCTCGCAGAGTAGAGCTTGAACCGAATTCAATATTTAATTTTAGTACTTAACTTAAGGAGTAAATCATGAGTACGGCTACTACCGACGATCATCAAGACGATCATCACGAGAGTCCTTATTCAATTAAA
>MDTB01204833.1_pt1 | contig 19273 bp, 19 predicted proteins | sample 811161 | NCBI WGS metagenome assembly MDTB01 (sample SAMN05326650, study PRJNA326480) | marine metagenome | isolation source: seawater | place: Mediterranean Sea | collected 2009
CTGCTGAAAGCATCTAAGCGGGAAACTCACCTCAAAACTAGTTCTTCCTATAGAGCCGTGGTAGACCACCACGTTGATAGGCTGGATGTGGAAGCGTAGCAATGCGTGTAGCTGACCAGTACTAATAGCTCAATCGGCTTGATTTATGCACTGAAAAAAATTTTTGTTAACATAGATAAAAAATCGAACTTAAAAGTATAAATTTTACTTATAATCTTGTGTTCAATTATTAAAATTTCCCCAAAAATATTTGTACCACTTGATGTATCTTATATAACCTTCTTCAATTGAAAACTTTGATTTATAATCTATTAATTTTTTTGCTTTATCTGTTTTTAAAGTTCCTCTTTCTGGCATAAATTTTTCTTTTTTAGAATAATTGACTTTTGAGTCAGGGAATTCAGACTTTAAAATTTTTAATAATTCATTGATTTTTCTTGAGTGTCCGTATGTTAGATTAAAAGTTTGATTAATTGCATTTTTGTTATTACAACATGATGCTATTCCTGATACTAGATCCTCAATGTAAGTAAAATCCAGTTTATCTTCACCATCACCATTTATGGTTATTTCTTTACCCTGAATTGCATTTTCAATAAAAATTTGGCCTACTCTTCTACTAACACACCTTTCACCATAAAGTGCAGAAGGTCTTATTATAGTGTAAGGTAATCCAAAAACCTGATTGTAAGATTTAATCAATAATTCACCTGATAATTTTAAAGTGCCATAAATACCAATTGGTTTACAAATTGCCTCCTCGTCTACATCTAAAGAATTAAAGTTACCATAAACCATACTAGATGACATATAAATTACATGTGTCTTTGGGTTTTTTGCAAAATCTAGCGTATTTTCTAAAGTTCTTAAGCTGTGATCAAAAGTTGAATGTGGATCTTTGTTTGATTTGTTTGCGTGTGAAACAGCAGCCAAGTGGATTATTATATCTGGGTCGATTTTTGAGTATAATTTAGAAATTTCATGATATTCACGTGCATCTTGAATGATTAATTTTATGTTATTTTTACGAAGTAATTCTAACCTATTTTCTAAAATACCTTCATATAATTTTTTATTGATAACATCTTCTTGCTCAATTGATCTTAAGTTATTAACGGATAAACTATCCGCAATGAACGGTTTATGTCCAATTTCACTTAGTTTTAAAGCAAGATTATGACCTATAAAACCACACCCCCCTACCAGTAATATTTTTTTTGAATTCATAATTATTTATTTTTTAAAAAATTTCTTAATTTCTAAACAAATTTTATCTACATCTTTCAAGCTTAATTTTGGATAAACAGGAAGAGAAATATTCGCATTTGCATATAAAATAGAGTTTTTATATTTCTTTTTATCTAAATTATATTTTTTTTTATAATATGTCATAAAAGGAATTGCTGTAGCATAATGAATTGATACTCCAATCTTTTTTTTCATCAAATATTTTAATAGGGAGTCTCTCAACTTTGTAACGATTGGAAAAATGAAATAAGAGGAATTTTTATCATAATCATTAAAACTAATATGTACAATATCCTTAAGATTTTTTATGTATCTTTTTGCTATTATTTTTCTTTTTTGTAAAAAATTATTATATTTTTGTAATTGTAATAATCCCATTGCTGCATGTAATTCAGTCATTCTATAATTAAAACCTAATTTTTTAACATCATATTTTCCTGGCAATTTTCTGTCTTTTATATCTTTGTCAATACCAAAAGCTTTAAGCTTTTTAATTTGATGATAAAAATTTTTATTATTTGTTATTACAACACCTCCCTCACCAGTGGTAATTTGCTTAGTAGGATAAAATGAAAAACAACCAGAAATACCATAATTACCTACGTGTTTATTTTGATGTTTAGTGCCCAAGGCATGAGCACAATCTTCAACTAAAAAAATTTTTTTTTTTTCACAAAATTTTTTTATCTTTTTGATTTCACAAGCATTTCCATTTAAGTGAACTACCATTATGATTTTTGTATTCTTTGATGTTTTTTTCACAATTTCGTCATACTGGATATTTCCTGATATAGGATCAACATCCATAAATTTTACTTTAAGATTTGCATATTCAGCAGCATGAGATGTTGCAGTATGTGACATCGCTGGCACTAATACCTCACTATTTTTTTTTAAACCTAATGCTAGAATAGAAAGGTGTAGGCCCGCTGTACAGCTTGAAACAACAGTGCAATATTTTGCACCAGTAAACTTTTTGAATTCACTTTCAAAATATTCTGTATATTTACCGTGAGTAAACCAACCGGTTCTTAAAATCTCGTTAAAAATATTTTTTATTTTTTTTGGAACAGAGTGTTTTGAGAATGCAATCATTTAAGATATTTAATTTTTACTTCTTTTTTTTGTTTAAGAGAGTCATCAGCAGCAAAACAAATTGACATTAAGTCAAAAATTTCTTTTTCAGTAATTATTTGTTTTATTCTTTTATTGTATAAGTGATCTATAAAATTGTGTATCATTTTTTTTCTATTTAATTTGTCAGGATATTTATAATTTAAATTAATATTTTTAAACTTATTTTTTTTTTTTATAATTTTAAATGTTTTATTATAATTATGTATATAAGTATTTTTACTTGTAAATATTTTTATGTCATGAAAATGTTCATGAATACCAACCATATTTGCAGTTATTTTGACAATTTTTTGATTTGGAAATTTTAAAATATAAATTAAAAAACTTTTTTTTTTAAATTTTGTTTTTTTTGTAATTAAGTTATTACCGAATGACAAAATTGAGATTGGTTTTTCATTTAGAAACCAGCATATCAAATCAATGATATGTATCGCAGCACCAAGAGTGAAGCTAAAATTTTTGATTTTAGATCTCCAACCAAAAATTTTTTCTTTTCTTCCCCAAATGTAATCACCTTCCATATAATAAATATTTTTTGGATTGATCATTTTTTTTATTTTACAAAATAAATCATTAACTCTTAAAACCATATTTGATGTAATTTTGGATTTACTTTGTCTTAAAGCTTTCCTTATTTTAATAAGTTCTTCAAATTTCAAGCAAATCGGTTTTTCAATTATTACGTTTATATCTCTTTTTAAACAAAGTAATATTTGTTTAAAATGATAATTGTCATAACTAGCAATACTGATTAAATTAATTTTTTTGTTAGAAAAAATTTCATTTTCGGAGTTAACAAATTTAATATTGGGAAAAACTTTTCTTAATTTTAAACTTTTTTTTTTATTTTTTTCATAAACTAATAAAACTTTCGAATTTTTATAATTATTTATTGCATCAATATGTTTTAAACCAATTCCTGTACCTATAACTGCAGCATAAATTTTCATTTAATCAAATGTTTTAGTTTGCTTAAATCATTTTTAGTATCAATAGAGTTTTTAATCATTCTTTTTTTACTTTTATTAAATATATTTTTTATTTTAAAATTTTTATAATTTTTATAGAAAAAACTTGTAACATGCTCTAAATCGTTTTTTTTCATAAATTTAATGTTTTTTTCCAAAATTTGAGTTTTTATAATTTCTATTGACTGACCACTAGCAAATGTTCTTGGAAATACATTAGTTATAATGTCATAGTTTTTATTTTCTTTTTTAACTTTAATAAATTGGTCAATCAATTTCGGGTTTATTAAAGGACTATCTGCAGAAATTCTAACAAAAAATTTTGCCTTATATTTTTTCGCTGCAAACATCATTCTCTTAGCAACATTAACTTCATCACCTCTATATACATTATAATTATCTTTCAAATATTGATATAATTTGTTATCTGAGTTTTTTTTAGGAATAGCTATTACAATTTTTTTTACATTTTTTGATTTTTTAACTTGATTTATCACGTACCATATTAAAGGTTTTTGATTTATATTAGTTAAAACTTTATTTTTAAGTCTTTTAGATCCAATTCTAGCTTGAATAATAACAATCAATTTCTGTAAAATTTAAATGCAAATTTAATTTTCAATTATATTATATGATCATTAAATAATAATTACAACTTTAATGGAATACAATCTAATAAATTTAAAAACCCATCAACTTGATAAAAATTTGATAGGGTCGATATGTAAATTAAAAAATTCACACTGGAAAACAACAATTAAATTACAAAAAGAATTTTTCAAAAAGAATTGTAGAAAAAAAGACATACATTCAATATTGATTTTTAAAAAAAAATTAATTGGCTATACCATGTTGAGAAAACGAAAACTTGATGAAAAAAAATTTTATTTGTTATTTGATACAATGATAATAAATAAAAAATTTAGAAATAAAGGATTTGCGAGAGTTTTGATGAGTTATAATAATTTTGTCATTAAAAAGAATAGATTATCCTCAATATTGATTTGTGAAAAAGAACTGGTTAATTTTTATAAAAAATTTTCATGGAAACTTTGTGATTTTAAGACAAAAAATAGATTTAAATATACAATGTCATATAATTATGAAAATTTATATAATAAAAAATTATCGAAAAAAAAAATTTATATGAGAACAATCTAAATAAAAAAAATTTAGAATACAGGTTTTTTTAAAAAATTACTTTAAAGAAATGATTTTATAATATAATAAGTTTACTAGTTTTTTTAAATACTTAAAATCATGAAAAAATATTTAAATAGAATAATAGAATTTTTTTACCCTTCAAAAAAAATAATCCAAACTGACTATAAAAAAAAATTAATCAGCTTAAATGCATATGAAAAATATAAAGATGAAGAAATGGAAAAATGTTATAATTATTTTAAAAAACATTTTAAAAGCTCAATCTTTCTTAGTTCAGATAGAATTAGAGAATATGCACTCAAAAAATCTTTACAAAAAGACTTAAATCAAAATCATTTCTATTTAGAATTTGGAGTGTATGTAGGAAAGTCAATAAATATTTTTGCATCTAATTTAAAAACTAAAATTTATGGATTTGATTCTTTTGAGGGATTGAATGAAGATTGGGTAGGGCACGCTAGATCCTCAGGTCATTTAGATTTAAAAGGTATTACACCAAAAGTTAGAGACAATGTTGTGTTAGTAAAAGGTGAGGTAGAACAAACATTAGTAAAATTTTTAGAAGAAAAAAAACCTGTTATAAATTTTATGCACATTGATCTTGATACTTATAATCCATCGAAATTTGTTCTTTATCATACAAAAAAATATATGGCAAAAGGAGCAATAATTTTGTTTGATGATTTTTATAATTTTACAGGTTGGGATGTTGGAGAATTAAAGGCATTAGAAGAAGTTTACAATTTTGATGAATATAAATATTTGGCATTTTCTAAAGATGGGTCTCAAGGTTGCATAGAATTAAAAAATTAATTCTTTTAAAAACAAAAGTTTGTTAATGAGTAAAAAAATACATAAAGATTCTTTTGACGGTTTTTTGAAATTTAAAAGTCTTAAAAAATTTTATAGGATTACTGGAAGAAAAAAACATGTACAGACAGCTGAAAAAAATATTATTAGACTAAAAAAATTGATTAAAAAAAAATCTAATCAAGAATTCAGAAAATGCCAAGTTTGTGGTTCAAAGAAAAAAGAGATAATATTTGAAAAAAATGGGTTTATTCATGTAAAATGTAAAAATTGCAGTTTTATTTATGTTGATCCAATTTTAAAACCAAAAGTACAAGAAAAAACCCTAAAAAAAGAAAATTCATATATTAATGTTCTTAAAAATAAAATTAATATTCAGTTAGATAATCTTAGATTTAGATATGGTCTTCAAAAGTTTAATATTAATAGAAAAAATAAAAAGATTTTAGATTTTGGTACCGGCTATGGACTTTTTCTAGATAATGCAAAAAAATATAACTGGGATTGCTATGGTTATGAAATTAATAAAGATTGTATGAAAATTCTTAAAAAAAAAAATATGAATATAGACAACTCATTTAAAAAGAATTTTTATGATGCTATTACCCTATGGTTAGTTTTTGAACATATACCTTATCCAAACAAGTTGTTAAAAAAAATATATTTATCACTTAAAAAAGGAGGTAAATTGCTTATTAATGTACCAAACGTTAATAGTTTAAGCTCCCTTATTTTAAAAGATAAATGCACTATGTTTTCAGGATCTCAACATGTTAATCATTTTTCAGATAGTACTCTCGAAAAGATTCTAAAAAAAAATAATTTTAGATTAAAATCTATGGAAACAATCATTTCAGATGCAGGTACTGTGCTTAATCATTTGAATTTTGGAAAAACACAAAACAAAAAATTTACTTTTACTCAACCAAAATTTATTCATGATCATAAACTTGGTTATACATTGTTAGCAATAGCGGAAAAAAAATAAGACATGTGTGGTATAGCTGGAGTAATTTCTAAAAATAATATTAAAGCATTTGATAAGGAAAAAATTAAATCTCTAATGTACAGTAGAGGTCCTGATAAACAAGATAGTTTTATATCTAATGAAAACGGTGTTTCTTTAAATCTTTATGCAAGTAGACTTAAGATTCTTGATATTGATGAAAGATCAGATCAACCATTTAAATTTGATGAATCAATTCTAATTTATAATGGTGAAATATATAATTATTTAGAGATTAAAAACGAATTAATTGGGCTTGGTTATAAGTTTAAGACTAATTCTGATACTGAGGTTTTGATACAAGCATATAAAAAATGGGGAACTGAATGTGTTAAAAAATTTGATGGCATGTGGTCCTTTTGTATCTATGATCAAAAAAATAATAAAATTGTAATATCAAGAGATTTTTTTGGTGAAAAACCTTTATTTATTTATTTTGATAATTTGAATTTAATTTTTGGTTCTGAAATTAAATACCTTCTTTTTTTCGACAATAAATTAAATAATTTAAATTACAAAAAAATAGAAAACTTTTTATTAAATGGATATAAATCTTTATTTAAAAATGAGGAAACTTTTTTTAAAAATATTAATTTTGTAAAACCGGGAGAAATTCTAGAATTAGATTTAAGTAATTTTCAGTTATCAAAAAAAAAATATTTTCCTTTCAAAAAAATTGAAATTTCTTCAGAAGAAAAAATTTATTCTAATCAGATTAAAGATATATTTATTGAAGATTATAAAAAAAGATTAAGATCGGATGTGCCAATCAGTTTTTGTTTGAGTGGAGGGATAGACTCATCTTCACTCGTCTCTGTTGCAAAAAAAAAATTTAACCTTAATCCTTACTGTTTTTCAATTATCAACGATGATGATAGGTACGATGAAAGTGAAAATATAAATTTTCTTCAAAAAGAATTAGATTTAGATGTACATTATATCAAGATACCAAAACTAAAGTACGAAGATTTTCTAGATAAGTGTAGGAATTTAATTAAATATAGATCCTCTCCCATTGCAACCATTTCATATTATATTCACTCATATATAAGTTATCATTGCGCCAAAAAAAGGGTTTAAAGTAATTTTTTCAGGTACTGGAGCAGATGAAATATTTGCTGGATATTATGATCACACACTTTTTCATTTAAACGAAATTAGAAAAGAGGAATATTTTGAATCAGATCTAAAAAAATGGAAAGATTATATTGGGATAAATATTAGAAATAAAAAACTTACACCAAAAAATTTTATTGATAATCCAAACTTTAGAGATCATATTTACAATGACTCAAAAGAGATAAAGATATTTAAAATTGATAATATATTTCCATTTCAAGAAATAAAATATGATAACAATAATTTAAAAAATAGAATGTTGAACGAATTATTTCATGAGGCTGTTCCAGTAATTCTATATGAGGATGATATGAATTCTATGATGCATTCAATAGAAAATCGCTCACCATTTTTAACTCAGAATTTGGTGAATTCGCTAAATTCTTTAAACTCTAAAGTATATATTAAGAATGGTTACACTAAACAAATATTAAGAAGTATAACAAAAGAATTTTTACCAGACAAAATTCGACTTGACCGAAAAAAAGTTGGTTTTAATTCTTCAATTCTTGATGTTGCTGAAATAAGATATGATGAATTTATTAATTCAATTAAATCGAATTATTATTTAAAAAAAATTGTGAATTTCCATGATTTAGAATTTTTAAAAAATTCCACATCTTTATCGAATTCAGAAAGTAAATTAATATTCAATTTAATTAATATAAAGATATTGACTGAAGAATTTAGTTAGTTTTGATTATTTTCTAATCAAAAATCTAATTTCACCTTCACCCCAAATTTTTTTAGAGTTTTTATATTTTTTTAATGAGTAATCTAAATCAAATTTATTTTTTCCAACAAATTTTTCAACTTTTGAAACATTTAATTTTTTTAGATAATTGTAAACATCCTTATGACTACAATGTTCTTCAATTGGAACATACCAATTATCCATAAAAATAAACCTGTTATCTGGCATTTTCATAATTTTTAGAAATTGTTGAGATAAAGAATATGGAATTTTTTTCATTAGTTTGTTCATCAAATATCTTGAGTACCAAAAAATTCCCCCAGTAGAGTAAAGATATAGCCAAATATTTCCGCCAGGCCTACATACTCTTATAAGTTCTGATAAACCTTTTTTAACATTGGTTGTGTGGTGAATTACACCATTTGAAAAAACAGTGTCAAAAGAATTATTCTTAAATGGTAAATTTAATACATTTCCTTTTTTAAAACTTAGATTTTTAGTTTTTCCATAATTTATACGTGCTATTTTTAAACCTAAATCACCATAATCAACTCCCATAACTTGTTTTGCGCCAAGCCTTTTAATTGCGTAGGAGTACCGACCTCCTCCACATCCAGCATCAAGTACATTTTTATTTTTAAAAAGATCTTTTACAGGCAATCTATTTTTTAACAATTTCATTGCCTCAAGATTGTTAATTTTTTTAAAACGTTTCCACAAAGGCCCATAAACATTTCCTGTTCTTTTTTTTATTTCATCTAAGTTATTTACTGTGTTATCGAAAAAAAATTTTTTATTTAATTTTACGTTATATGACCCTATTTCTAGAGACAAAGAGACAAAGTTTGTAAGTTTATCGAGTAATTCTCTTATTCTTTTAGAAGGGTTTGATGTTTTAAATTTAATATAAGGATCATAACTGTATAAACATCTGTAGTATTCATGTAAGACTAAAATAACTAGATAAGGATGTTTAATTGAAAGTTTTTCCAATAAACTAAATAATCTTTTAATATCTAATTTATCCTTTGGTGATATATAATTATATTTATTTGTTTTAAACATTTTTAATCTATTATTAATAAAAGTATCTTTATATAATAGGAAGATTTGTTGTATATAACATTTTATGGTCAAAAATATAAAAATAAAATAAAAAGTAATTAGATAAATGACAAAAATTATTGCAGAAATAGGATGGAACCATATGGGCGATCTAAAGCTTGCAAAAAAAATGATATTATCAGCAAAAAAAAATGGGGCTGATTTAGTTAAAACACAAATTTTTGATCCAAAAACACTCAAGCCTGGACCATGGGATCATGATGGAAGAAGAAAAATTTATGATAAAGCAATGCTGGATTCAATTAAATATAAAAAGTTAATTGAATTTGCAAAAAAACAAAAAATCAACTTTTTTACTTCAATAATGAACATTAGTGGTGCAAAAATGGTTTTAAAGTATCAAAATAATCTTATTAAAATACCTAGCACTGAAAATACTAATTATGCTTTATTGAAATTTTGTAATAAAAAATTTAAAAAAATAATTGTATCTACAGGCACAGCTACTTTTAAGGAAATAAAAAAAATTGGGAAAATTATTAATAAAAAAAAATTAGTTATATTACATTGCACATCAAGTTATCCTTGTTTGGCGACAGATGTTAATTTACCTAAAATTAAATTATTGAAAAAATATTTTAAAAAGGTTGGATTTAGTGATCATTCATTTGGAATTGAAGCAAGTGTATTAGGTTTAAGCTATAATTTAGAATATGTGGAGAAGCATTTTACTATCAACAGAAAACTACCCGGAAGAGATAATAAATTTGCAATATTGCCTTCTGATTTAAAAAATCTTAAAAGATTTATAAACTTTTCGAAAGAAGCAAATAAATTTAGAGGTATGAATTTTTTAAAAAGTGAGAAAGAGGTAAGAAATATTTATAGAGGAAGATGGAGTGTTTAGATGAATGAAATTTTTTTTATTAATATTATTCATTATTACCAAATATTAATTCGTTAAATTCAATATCTTTATGACCAATTTTTTCCTTAAATACTTCAACAGAAATCTTTGTATTTTTATTTCGAATTATCAAATTATCTAAATTTTTTACATCATCAACCACCGTACAATATTCAGAATATATTGAGCCTTTTTCATATAATTTTTTTTGATCTGCGTTAACGCTACTTATTTCGAAGTAAGGTGTTCCAAATCCAACGCAACTTAGGCAAACACTTGATTGAGCTAGACCGATAACATTATTGGATATATGAGAAAGGGAAGAGGGATGTGTATAAGTAAGGTAGATATTTGAATTATTGATTTCACTTAAAATTTCTTCCAGATGGTTATTTTCTACTGGATAAGGTCTGATCAAAATAATACATTTTGGATTTTTACTTACTAAAATTTTTATGATTTGGCTCAAGTTTGATTTAAGCCATGAAACGCTCTGATTAGACCATCTTCCCCAAAATTTATTTATTAAAATTGAATTAATTTCGTTTTTTTCAGAAATATTAATTCCTAATTCTTCATTAATTATTTTAAAAGAATTATCTTTTATGAATGTTTGAAATGGTTTGTTTAAAAAGGGAAAGCCTACAATTTTAAAATTTTTGTAACCTTTTAATTTAAGGAATTTTTCTGCTTTATCACTATTAATTAAAAGCCCATCTCCACTGTTAGAGCTTTCCAAAATAGTTACCTTATCACCGACTCTATTTACCGGGTCATTATCTTTATCAAAATATCTATTAATTAAATCATTGTAAGTATTGTTTGCAAGATAAGTAAACGTTCTACCTCTAAATTTATTGAAAAAATATATAAATTTATCCGACACAGAATAAATTGATTTATAAATAAAGACTATATTATTTTTTTTGATCAAAAAAAAAACTAAAAAAGGCAATATTATTATTATCTTTAAAATAACGTTAATCAAAGGTAATTTAGGAATATTAAATAAAAAACAATACCCACTATTTTTAACAATTTTATAAAGTACAATATTTTTTTTAAATTGAAGAAATAATTTTTTGTCAAAAAATAAAATTATAGGAATATATTTCTTATTTAAAGATAAAAAGTTTAGGATAAATTGTATTAAAAAATCTAGCTGTCCGACTCTTTTTGGAGCTAAAGAGAATATAATCATTTACTATTGTAAAAATTTATTTGTTTTTTATTAAGTTTACCAATTGGCTTATCATTGAGTACAAAAAAATGTTGATCTGATATTTCTAAATATTTATATCCCCATTTTCTCTCTAAATTATTTTTTAAAAATCTTGCATTAGCTCCTCTTCCATCAATAAGTATTATTGTTCCTGGTAATAAAAAATATTCCATTTTTAATATGTCTGCTACCATTGGCATTAAATCAGGATGTGCTGTTGAAAAATTATTAGATGATTTTTTTATATTATATTGATCAGGACCGTCCAAGTAAATAAAATCAGGATTACATAGAGGTAACTTTGAATACTCAGTTGCAAATTTACCTTTATAATTTATCATTTTTACTTTTGATAATGTATAATGAATTTTTATTTCATTTAATTTTTTTAATTTCTTTTTTGTCTCATTTAAATATTTTTTTTCATTTTCAATAATGAATAATTCGAAAGGATTAGATCTTCTTATTTTTGTTATTTCTTTAGAGTATTTTTTTTTTAGATTTTGAAGAGCATAACTAATTATTAAAGAGCTCCAACCTGATCCAAATTCTAAAACTGTGGTTCGTTTATGCGTTATAATAATGTTATAAAGGCTATACAAATCGCTTAAATTTGGACCATAAGTTTTTTTTTCAATAATTTTCTTTATTTTTGGTTTTGAGATATGTTTAAAATTATTTAGTTCTTTTATACCAATTTTATCAAAAAAAGATTTAATATATTTGATATTTTTCATAGGGGTCTTTCTAATTAATAATTTAGTCATAAAATTTACTGATATCTCTGCTCCAATTCATATGATTATTATGTCTTATATTATCTAAAAACTTATTAAACAACTCAGAATTAAATTCAAAAATTCCTTTATTATTTTGTTTGACGGGAATAATTGATAAAGAATTATCAAATTGTATTTTAAGTAAATTATTTATTTCAGTAAAATTAAAATCAAAATAAATTGTTGGTTTTGAATAATTGATTATATGTGGTGCAGTAGTTGATGCCAAATGATCTAGAATGAAAAAATCGAAATCTAACTTATCAACAACTTCCTCATATTTTTTATTTTGTATATTTAGTTTATAATAATCTACAAGTCTTGAGGGTATTTTTGATTTATTTCCAGGATGAGGTTTTAAATAAAAATCAATTTTTTTTTCATTTAAAAATTCAAAGACTTGTGTTTGAAATTTTAAATAATGAATATCAGGTAAGAATGGTCTAAATGAAGCTGAATAACCCAAATAGGCACCTGTTACGTAAAGTGCTTTAAGTTTTTCTCCAGTAATTTTTTTAAATATTTTCTTTCTCATAGAAAAAGGATTTTTTATATCGTTTTTTGGTTGAGTCATATCTACTTCAAAATCATGTAATAAATAAAATTTTTTTAAATTGTCATATCTTTTTTTATTCATTATCATATGTTTTTCATTAATATTTATAAATTGGGTTGAAAAGTTTAAATCTGTAAAAAATTTTTGAATAAAAAAATGAAGGATAGTTCCTCTGCCATGTTCATAATTTATTACTTTACCTCCACCCATGATTACAAGAGCGCAAAGAAGTTTTCCCCAGGCTAAACTTCCTGCAGTTCCAACATGAAGTTCTTTAGGAATATTTTCTTTTATCCAGTTATAATTTAAAAATAAATAACAATGATATATTAGATTATCAATATATCTTAAATTGTTTTTAGATAAATCAATATCTAACTTTTTAAAAGTATTTTGAACAATATTTTTTATTAAATTAAATTGATTAGAATTCTCTTTTGATAGTTTATTATTATGATCAAAAATAGGGAATTCATTATTTGTTTCATTTTTAAAATAGAATGATAAATCTCTATAAATATCCAAGTTTCCATTACCTTTGATATTTTTTCCAAGGAATTCAGTAAATAATATGACATCATTTTTCTTTTTAAAATTAATAAAATCTGAAAAAGTATTTAATTGAAATGTTCTATATAAATTTTTAAAAAATTTTTCTAATTTGTTTTGTTTAAGATAAGGATTTTTTAAATTTTGAAACTTTGTTTCAGGTATTTCATCTTTTAATATTTTTTCTAAAAAATCATATTTTTTGGGAGTGTAAATTTTTTCATAATTTTTTTCTAAATATTTCTTAGTTTGAACAGCGGCAAACAGCTCAAATAAGCTAGTAGAAAACCATTTAAAAAAAATATTAACAGCCAAATTAATATTTGGTTTGTTTTCCTTAACGCTGTTTCTTATCTTTATAACGGGTATTATATTTTTACAAAATTCATCTCTAAAGATTTTAATTGTCTCCAAATTATACCAACCAAAATCTATTTCATTTAACCTTTCTTTTGAGTCATATTGTGAGATATCTAAGTTAATTTGATTTTTGTTCATTTAATTAATTTAATTATTAATTTATTAGTAAAGATATAGTCAATTTTTGGACAAAATTAATATATTTAATGAAAAAAAGTTTTAAATTATCTATCTCATGAAATTTTTAAAAATGTTAGAAAAAAACGAGCATTTAGCAAATATATTAGAAATTGATTTACATAATTTGAATTTTTCACCATTAAGGTTTTTCTACAAATATATAATTGATAATCACGATAAAATTGAAGGTGATATATTAGATCTTGGTGTTTTTAGAGGTAGAAGTCTTTTTACAACAGCTTTAATTCTTAAGAGGTTAGGATCAAAAAAAAAGGTTTATGGATTTGATACTTTTTCTGGATTTCCAAAATTAAGTAAATTTGATCTAAGGTCAAATTTCAAAAAAAAAAAAATACTTTTCTTTAAATCATAAACGTGAAAGTGACCGATTTTGGAAAATTAAGAATAAGATAAATAGCAAGAATTTAAATATTAATAATATCTCTTCTTCAAAAAATTTTAGTAATTCTAGTCTAGAATTGATAAATAATAAAAAAAAAATTCTTAAATTAGATAATATTAAAATTATTAAAGGCAATGTTACTAAAACAATTCCAGTTTTTTTTAAAAAAAATTTAAATAAAAAAATAATGGCATGTAATTTTGATTTAGATTTGTATGAGCCATATAAAATTGCTCTTCCATTAGTATGGAAAAATTTAAATAAAGGGGGCTATATACATTTGGATGAATTTTATTCTTTAAAATTTCCCGGACCAAGAATTGCTTCTATAGAATTTTTAAAAAAAGAAAAAATTAAAGTTAAGTTTAACAAAACAAGGAAAACAGAATTTAAAAGATGTTATTTAAAGAAATAATTTGCATTATTCCTGCTAGAAAAGGATCTAAGGGAATCAAAAATAAAAATTTGAAAAAAATAAAGAATAAACCACTAGTTCAGTATTCAATTGATAGTGCTAAAAAAATTTCTAATTTAGCAGAAATCTGTGTTAGTACAGACTCAACTTTAATAAGAAAAATAGCTTTAAAAAATAAAATTAAATTTTATGGTTTAAGACCAGCAAAACTCTCAGGAGATTATACTGAGACTAAAGATGTTGTTAAATATGAATTGTTAAAATATGAAAAGATTTATAAAAGAAAATTCAAATATATTTTACTTTTACAACCAACTACTCCAATAAGAAATGTAAATTTATTAAGAAAAATTATAAGATTAATAAAAAATGATAAAAAAATTGATAGTGTTATTTCTGTAAAGGATGTAGGAGGAAATCATCCACTAAGAATGAAAATTTTTAAATCTGGACTTTTAAAAAATTACAGTGGTAAAAAAAAAGAAGATATGAGACCAAGGCAGAAATTACCAAAAGTTTTTATCAGATCGGGCTCTTTTTATTTAATTTCTAGAAGTTCTTTTATTAAATATAAAAGCCTAGTGGGAAAAAACTGTTATGGAATAATATTAAGAGGTTTAGAATCTACAAATATAGATAATATTTTAGATCTTAAATATTTGGAGATGAAAATATAATTCAATGAAAATTATTTGTCCCTGTCCAAGTGATTTTTCTGATCAAATGTTGAATAAATTAAAAAAAAAATTTAAATGTAATTTTAGAGAAATTAAACAAGACAAATTAAATAGAATTATTAAAGATTATGATGTTGTACTTACAAGATTTAATCGTGAAATAGCGTTTAAAAACCCTAATAATTTAGAATATATTATTACCCCAACGACTGGGACAAATCATATCGATAAAAGATATTTTAAATCAAAAACAAAAATAATCAGCTTATTTGGAGAGATAAAATTTTTAAAAAATGTTAATGCATCTGCAGAATTTACTATTTATTTAATTTTAAAGGCATTAAAAAAATTTAGATTATTTAATAATAAATTATCCAATGAGATTTACGGAAAGTTCATTGGTATCATTGGATATGGAAGAATAGGAAAAAAAATCTATCCAATACTAGAGAAAATGGGCGCTAAAGTTTATATTTATGATGTTAAAAAGAGTATAGTGCCAAAAAAAAAATATAAGACTTTAAAACAATTATTAAAAGTTTCAGATATCTTAAGCTTTCATATTCCTTTAAACTCAGAAAATGAGAACATAATTGGTAAAAATGAAATTAATCATTTAAAAGAAAATATGATAATAATCAATACTTCAAGAGGAGAAATTTTTGATGAACGACATTTATTAAAAAAGATTTTAAAAAGTAATATCTTTTATGCAACAGATGTGCTTGGAAAATATTTTCTTAATAATTTAAAAAATAAAAAAATTCAAAATAAGGTTATTTATACTGGGCATATTGCTGGTTTAACAAATGAGTCTGTAAAAATGACTGATGAATTTGTATTAAAAAAATTTTTAAAAGATATAAGAAATAAAAAAAATTAAAATTATGAAATTTATTGCTGAATTATGCCAAAATCATAACGGTTCTTATGAAAATTTAAAAAGAATGACAATCGAATGTGCCAAAAATGGTGCAGACATAATTAAACTTCAATATATTATGCCTGAGTCAGTCAGTTTTAGACCTCAATTTGAAACTGGTTTAAAAAAAAATGGAAAAATACTCTCAATTAAAAGACCATATAAAAATGAGGTAGGTAGATTAAAAAAACTTACGATCTCTAAAAACCATTTAAAAAAATTTGTTAAGCTTTGCAAAGATCTTAAAAAAGAGTCAGCAATAACATGTTTTACAAGGAAGGATATAAAAACAATTAAAAATATTGGATTCAAAACTGTAAAAATTGCAAGTTATGATTGTTCATCTTTCCAATTATTAAGAGATATTAAAAAAAGTTTTAATAAAATAATAGTTTCTACAGGTGCAACATTCGATAAAGAAATTAAAAAAGCCTCCACTATTTTGAAGGGGAAAAATTTCGTTTTTTTACACTGTGTAACAATTTACCCAACCCCACTAAATAAGATTAATCTTGACAGAATAAATTTTTTAAAAAAATTTACTAATCAGATAGGTTTTTCAGATCACTCAAAAGGTTTCAATAATGATAGAAATTTAGCATCACTAATGGCAATATTTTTTGGAGCAAAATATATTGAGAGACACATAACGATTTTAGATAAAAATAAAACAAAGGACGGCAAAGTATCAATAAGACCTGAAGATATTAAGATTATAAAAGATTTTTCAAAATTAAGTAAAAATAATCAACTAAAATTCTTAAGGAAAAAATTTAAATTTAATTTTAATGACCTTAAAGGAAAAAAATACAGAAAATTATCTGATGAAGAAATTTTAAATAGAGATTATTACAGAGGAAGATTCGTTTCTAAAATTGGATCAAGACAAGTTTTTAATTGGGAGGAAGTTGAATTATAATGAATATTGGTAATAAATATTTAAAAATTGATAAAAATTTAAAAATAAAAGATTTAATTGCTAAATTAGATAATTTAAAAAAAAATCAAGAATCTTATCGAATTGCTATAAAATTTGATAAAAAAAACTTTGTTGATGGAGTTATATCTTTAGGAGACCTTCGTCGACTGATTTACCGAAATAAACAAGATAAATACATTTACGATTATTTAAATCATAATCCATATTTTTTAATTAAAAGATCAAATATTAAGAAATTAGATATTTATGAAAAAAAATTTAAAGAGATAATTGTTAAAAATTGTGAAGATATTTTTATTTATGATAACGAAAAGAGACTAATTGACATCCTAAGTAATTCTGAATTAAACAACGATTATTCTTTTAAAAGTATCTGCATTGTAGGTCTTGGACATATTGGTCTTCCTTTGATGGTACATCTTTTGAAAAAAAGTAACTTTATAACTGGTTATGATATTAACAAAAAAACCATCAATGATATTAAAAATTTGAATTTGAGCTTTTTTGAAAGAGGACTTAATCCGTTGTTAAAGTACAATTTCAAAAAAAATAAGATAAATCTTACTAATAATTTAAATAGAATAAATTCAAATATATATATTATTTGTTTAGGGAGTGACTTAAAAAACAAAAAAATTGATAATAAAAATTTGATTTCTACTTTAAAGAAAATTGGAAAAAAAATTTACAAAAATAATTTAATCTTGATAAGGGGAACAACTCAAGTTGGATTTACCAATATGATTGCTAAAAAAATTTTAGAAAAAGAGTCCAGACTGGTATGTGGTCATGATTTTTTTTTAGGACATATGCCTGAGAGAATTGTTGAAGGAAATGCAATTAATGAACTTGAAAATCTTCCACAAATTATATCTGGTTCAACTGAAAACTGTTTAAATAGATCTTTAAATTTTTGTAAGTATTTTTTCCAAAAGGTAATTAATACTGTTTCATGTGAAGAATCAGAAATTATTAAACTTTCAAGTAATGCTTATAGAGATTTAAATTTTGCTTTTGCAAATGAAATTTCAAGAATTGCAAATTTGTTTAATTTAAGTGGACATGATTTAATTAACAAAGCAAATTTAGGTTATGAGAGAAACTCTATAGCAAAACCTGGTTTAGGAGTGGGTGGTTTTTGTCTACCAAAAGACGTCTTTTTATTTAATAAAATGTCTGAAAAAAAAGTAAAAGGATATCAGTTTTTAATTTCAAGAATTATTAATGATAATTCATTAGAGAGAATATCTAACAAAATAATAAAAATTTTTAAACAAAATTTAAAAAAAAGTGGAAAAATATTAATTTTAGGTGGTGCATTTAAAGGTGTTCCTGAAACAATTGATATAAGAAACTCATCATCAATTATTTTATCTAATAAACTTTCAAAAAAAGGTATTAAAAACTTTATTTACGACGTTAAAGGGAAAGAGATTGTAAAAGTAAACAATTATAAAAAAAATTTTATATTTAATATAAATAAAATTTCAAATTTTGATTTTATAATCTTATCGAATAATAATCCAAAATATAGAGACATATTTTTAGAAGAAATCTCCAAGAAGAAAAATAAAACAAACAAAAAGAAATTTTTATTTGATTGTTGGAATATGTTAGATCATGAAGTTTGCAGATCAGCTGGTTATGAATATTTTACTATATGATAAAAGTTGGATTGATTCCGTGTCAAAATGGTTTAGGGCATATAAGCAGATCTGTAGACTTAGCAGATAAACTCTCAGTTAAATATAAAATATTCTTCCTAACTAATTTGAATAAATTAAATAAATTCAAATTAAAAAAATCTATAAAAAAGATAAATTTCATTTCCCAATTTGACTTAAAAAAAAAAAAATACAATCAATTTTGGTATAAAAAAATTGAGCAAAAAATAAAAAGATTAAACTTAGATGTCCTTATCTCAGACAATCTACCAGAAATAGTTTTCTTAAAAAATAAAAGCATGATTATTTCTAATTTTTTTTGGCATGAAATATTTAATATTAAAAATGAAAAATTAAATAAAACATTAAACCTTATTAATAAAAAAAAAGTAAAAATTTTTAGAAATAGAATTTTTAAAAATCGTAAAAATTTTTCAAATATCGGATTTATTGGCAACATGGTAAATAAATATCCAAAATATAAAAAG
>MDTB01037592.1_pt1 | contig 19272 bp, 21 predicted proteins | sample 811161 | NCBI WGS metagenome assembly MDTB01 (sample SAMN05326650, study PRJNA326480) | marine metagenome | isolation source: seawater | place: Mediterranean Sea | collected 2009
GATGATGCATCTTGTCGATTTTCTTTTATACATGAATTGATTTCTGGTAATAATCTAATTAGTTTCCCTGGACATTTAGAAAATGATAGTTCTCAAGATTTATTAGAAGACTTAATAGGTGAAGGAACTAATGTAGTATTTTTACTTGGACAAGGTGTAGGATTATTCAATACTGCAGATGGTTGGTCCGGTAACTTAAATAATTTATTTCCACACTCTGGTTATTGGTTAAATACACAAGGTAGTCATAGTTGGGCTTTAAACTTAAAGTTCACCTCAATGGTTAATAATTGTGATATTTATAATGAGATAGGATTAGGCAATAATCTAGTTTCTTATAAATGGGGAGATGTCAATGCAGAAACATTAGATGCCTTAGGAGGTTCTAATGAAGATGGTACAGGCTTCGCCGATGAAAATTTCAGTTTTATCTTAGGTCAAGGGGTTGGATTATTTAATACTTCTAATGGTTGGTCTGGTAATTTGAATACTCTCACTCAGGGTAAAGGATATTGGATAAACACTACAAGTAATGATTTAAACTTCAAGTGGGGATTTGATAACTGTGCTGAACCTACAGAAAGTACAGCCCTTGCTAAAGAATCTGCTATCCCTAAAGAATACCAAGTCAATCAATCTACAGAGCAGGCATTCTATTTAATTAAAGATTTAACTATAGATGGAGAAACACCACAATCTGAAGATATTATAGTAGCATATCATAATAATATACTTGTTGGTTCAGGAGAATATAATAGAGACCTTACAGTTCTCCCTATAATGGGTAGAGATATAAGTGAGCAAACAATAGGCTTTATTGAAGCTGGTCAAATACCAACGCTTAAACTAATTAAATCAAATGGAGAACTTGTAGACTTACAAGCAGACTTAGAACCATTCAGTAATCTATTAGTATCAGAGGTTCAATCAGTTACGGGAAGTACAGCTATAATCCCGGCAGATTATGCATTGCACCCTGCGTATCCTAACCCATTTAATCCAATTACCAATATTAAATACGACTTACCATTAGAAAGTAAAGTGATACTTGAAGTTTACAATATCAATGGTGAGTTGGTGGAAATATTGTATTCAGGTTTTAAATTAGCTGGTAACCACATCCTTGAATGGAATGCTAAAGTTTACCCAAGTGGAGTATATTTTGTTAAGCTTGATACTGATGAGTTTACTCAGACACAGAAGTTAATGTTGGTGAAGTGAATTAAGCTTTAAAATTTTATATTTATGTATTAATCTTTAAATCAGACTTACTCATTAATAAAAAAATAATAATTAAACTTCATATAAAACCTATATTGCTCTAGATGTTTAATGGGTAAAATATTTATTATATTAGGAATAGTTTTATTATTACTAGGAATAATCTTGCATTATTTTGGTGGTATGTTTAGTTGGTTTGGAAATCTTTATGGTGATATAAAAATCAGTAAGTCTAATTATACATTTTATTCTCCATTTTCTAGCATGATAATTGTAAGCTTAGTTTTAACATTAGTATTAAATATCATTCTAAGATTCATTAAATAGTAAAATATAATTCTTTACTTATACTGCTTTTAAAAAGATTATTACTTCTTCTTAAGGAGTTTATTTATTTTTTAATATCTTTTCTCAAAGGAATAGTTATTCTAATTATTATCAGTTCTAATAACTTGTTGATTGCTTTTTTATTAAACAGCATATCTAGATTTGATATTAAAAATACTTTCATTTTTATTGTTTTTTTTCAAATATTTTTAGTTTGAATTATTTTCTTAATATCAGTAATAAAGATTCAAAATCTAAATCTGAAAATCTTAGAATACTAATCTTAACATATATTACATAAAATATTTCTCAATAAATTGAGTACTCATGAGTTTTCAATTACTTTTACTTTTAGATTTTATTTTTTGATAATTATAGAAGAAATTAATTTTATTATTATTATCATATTAATCTAGGTTTTTAAAAAAAAAATGAAAGATAATTTATAGATATGGTTAGTTGTGTATTTTTAACTTTTAACCATAATATAGCAAGTAAATGTCCTAATAATCTTATTTAATATTTTAAGGAAAAAATGATTTCAACAGATAATATATCAAAACAATTTGGTTCTAAGCCTTTATTCCAAGGTATAAACATAACTTTTTCGGAAGGAAATAAGTATGGATTAATTGGAGCAAATGGATCTGGTAAATCTACTTTTATGAAAATTTTATCCGGTGAAATTGATTCTACAACTGGAAAAGTATCTATAGATAAAAAATATAGAATAGCTTCATTGAAGCAAGATCACTTTGCATATGAAAATATCCCCATAATAGATTGTGTTATTATGGGGCATGAAAAACTTTGGAATATTAAGACTGAAAGAGATAGAATTTATAGTTTAGAAAATATGAGCGTTGAAGAGAGTTTAAAAGTTGGAGATTTAGAAGTAGAATTTTCAGACTTAGATGGCTATACGTGTGAAATCGATGCAGGTAAACTTTTAATAGGACTTGGGATTCCATTAGAGCAACACAGAAACAATATGAGTGTGCTTGCTCCAGGTATGAAATTAAGGGTTTTATTGGCAAAAACATTATTTGGTAATCCAGATGTTTTACTTCTTGATGAACCTACAAATAATTTAGATTTAGAAACAATTAATTGGCTTGAAAATATAATCACTAAAAGCAATAGTACAATTATCACAATTTCACATGATAGGCAATTTTTAAATAAAACATGTTCTCATATTGCTGATTTAGATTATGGTGAAATACGTATATATCCTGGTAATTATGATGACTTTATGATTGCAGCTACACAAGCAAGAGAATATTTATTAAATGAGAACAAAAAAAAACAAGCTAAAATTGATGAGCTGAAATCTTTTGTTAAAAGGTTTTCAGCAAATGCATCGAAAGCAAAACAAGCTACTTCAAGAGCAAATCAAATAAATAAAATAAAATTAGATGATATAGTAAAATCTAGTAGGGTTTATCCATTTATTCGTTTTAATCAAAAAAAGAAAGTTCATAATAATATTCTTGAAGTTACAAATCTATCTAAAAGTTATGATTCAATTAAAATACTTAATAAAATTAGTTTTATTATAGAAGGAGGTGATCGAATTGCTATATTAGGATCAAACGGTATTGGAAAAACGACTTTATTGAACTGTTTAGTTAATGCAGATTTAAAAGATAGTGGAAATATTAAATGGTCTAAAAATGCACACATAGCTTATTTTGAGCAAAATATAGATAATAATTTTAATGAAAAATTGACTTTAATGCAATGGATGACTCAGTGGGTAAACAAAAATGAAGATGAATATGAGCAGAAAGCAAGAAGTATTCTAGGAAGACTTTTATTTTCAAAAGATGATATTAATAAATCTACAGAGGTTTTATCGGGAGGTGAAAAAAGGAGAATGATGTTTGGTAAAATCATATTACAGGAACCTAATGTAATAATTATGGATGAGCCAACTAATCACTTAGATATGGAATCAATAGAAGCTCTGAATTCAGCTTTATATTCATATGAAGGAACTATTATTTTTGCAAGCCATGATAGAGAGTTTATATCATCATTAGCAATTAGAGCTATTGAAATCAAACCAGATAAGGTTCATGATCATAGTGCTAATTTCATAGAGAACCTACACAAAATTAAAATTGATAAATAAAATATAGGATTATACTTTTTAGAGAATAATAAATTATAAAACGTATTTATTTTGTTTCAATTCAAATAACTAAACTTATTACTATATTATTACTTTTTATTTTATTTTCATAAATTATATATATTAAAAAATAATTTAATTGGAGATAAAGAATGAGTGTTGAAGACGTAGAAGAATATAAAGTCAAATTTTTAATAAAAAGAGATGAATTAGAAAGAGATTTTAATGACACCGAATGGGAAAATTTAAAAATGATTTTAAATAGTAACACTGAAAGTTATATTAAGCGTTGTTTATGGATATTAGAACAAATTGAAGAATAATTCAAAATTTATTTTTAATATTGTCTTTTAGTTTAAATATTAAACCCAATCTTTTATGTTTGTAACATATAATTTTTAACTCTTTTAAAAGATTAACCTTTCTATTATCAATCATTATAATTCAGAATTAGACATAAATCACTCTTATAATAATTTTTTTAATAAAGTCTGAAATTTTTAATTAAAATTAAAAGTAGAGTTTAGTGGTGAGATTATTTCGAATTAGTAAATAATTTAACGAATAATTTTCCTAAGAATTGTTTTCTATCCTTTAATAATAATTACAAAAATAATTTCAATCTTAAGCTCTAAAAATATAATCTAAAGCTAAATCATATGATTGATAGAATTTTGTGATATGTATTCAATGGTCACATTTAATTTTATTTAATTAATATTAATTTTACTACTTAAGTAATCGTTGTAATTATCATTAATTGTACCAGTATTTTAAAGAAGATAAATGAAATATGAAAAATAGAATAAATCTTGCTTGGTTAAAAAGAGACTTAAGAATTTTTGATAATGAAGTTCTACACTCATGCGAGCAAAAAAAAATTCCATATCAAATTATTTATATTTTTGAACCTGAAATTATAAAAAAAGATAATATTTCACTAAGGCATTTACAATTTATATATCATTCTATTTTAGACGTTAATAATTATTTAAATAAGTATAATCGGCAAATTAAATGTCTTTATGGGTCAGCAAATACTATATTTAAAGAATATATAAGTCATTATAATATTCAGAATATTTATTCATATCAAGAAACAGGGATATCGTGTACATATAATAGAGATAAAAAAATTAATATTTTATTAAATAATAATAATATAAACTTTATTGAATTTGAAAAAGACTGTGTGCAAAGAGCTATTAGAAATCGTAAAGGGTGGGACAAAAGATGGTATAGTAAAATGAATAATAAAGTTATTAAAAATTCATTTACAAACAATACATTTATTGATTCTGTTGAAAATAATCAATTACCACAAAATTTTTTAAAATCACTCAAAATCTATCCAAATAATTTTTTAAAACCTGGATACAAGAATGCAATTAAATTACTTAAAACATTTATTGAACATAGATCTCTTAGCTACAATAAAAATATATCTAAACCATATCATAGTAGAAAAAGCTGTAGTAGAATATCTCCCTACTTATCATGGGGCAATATAAGTTCAAAGGAAGTTTATCAGTTCTTTAGAAATTATAGAAAAATAAAAGGAATCAAGGGGTTTTTGACTAGACTAAAATGGAGAAGTCATTTTATTCAAAAGTTTGAATCTGAATATCAGATAAGTTTTAGATGCGCAAATAAAGCATTCGAAAATATGACTTATACAAATGATATAGACCTTCTTAATAAATGGAAAAAAGGTAAAACAGGGTTTCCATTAGTTGATGCAAATATGCATTGTTTGAGAGTGACAGGATGGATAAATTTTAGAATGAGAGCAATGCTTGTTTCAGTATTAGTTCACCATTTTGATTGTGATTGGAAGCTTGGAGTAAGGCATTTAGCAGAACTTTTCTTAGATTATGAACCAGGCATACACTATAGCCAATTTCAAATGCAATCTGGTACTACCGGAATTAATACGATTAGAATGTACAACCCTATTAAGCAATCTTATGACCATGATATGGATGGCAAATTTATAAAAAAGTGGATTCCTGAGCTTAAAGAAGTTTCAGCTGAATATATTCATGAGCCATGGAAGATACCTCCATTGCTATCTACTTTAGAAAAAGATTCTATTTATAATAGTCCATGTTTAGATATTAGTATAGCAGGGAAAAAAGCTAGAAATAAAATTTGGTCCTTCAAATCAAATGAGGAAGTTAAAATAGAGAATAAAAGAATTTTACAATTACATACAAGGAATAGCATTATTTAAATGAAATTTATTAAAATTATAATTATTTCTTATTTAGTTATTTTTATGAATGGGTGTAGCGTAGTTTATTTAGGTCTAAATAGTTATGATGATTTTGATCCTGAAAAACAACCAGACAGTCTTGGTAAAGAAGTAAAAATATGGGAAGATGGAAAAAGAACAAATAGTAAAAACGGAGAGTATGAGTGGTGGTATTTTGATGCTAAATTAGATGATGGGAGTGTAATAGTAGCATATTTTTGGACATTAAGTGCAATTAAAGAGTTATTTTATATTGGAGTTAATTATAATCACCCTGACGGCACAGAGTATAAAAAAATAAAGTTTTTTAATAAAAAAGATATTTTTATTAATAAAGAACAGTGCGATCTAAAATATGATGAAAATATTTTTACTGGTGATCTTCAAAGGTATAAAATAAGGATTGAACCTGATGATTTTGATGGTTTCGGTTTTGAGATTAATTTAGACTCTAATGTTCCTTCATATAGACCTCAGGATGGTATAATAAGTGCTGGAAAAGACTTTTTTGCATGGTTGGCAGCAGTTCCAAATGGTGATATATCAGGTAATTTGACATACGGTAATAAAACTCGTAAAATTAGTGGTGATGGATATCATGATCATAATTGGGGAAATATTCCTTTGCAAAGGCTCTTTGATAATTGGGTGTGGTTTCGAGGAACTATTGATCATTATACCATAATAGGATTTGAATTAAATACGACCGAAGAAAGAGGAGGATATTCAATTCCAGGTTTATTTATAGGCGATAGTACGGGTATTGTACATGAAAGATTTGGTCAAAATGGAATTTTTACGGCTAAAGAAAACTTAATCACCGATTTATATAAAAAAAATAATGAGGCACTTTTTTCAAAATTTAAAATAATAACTAAGGATAATTATTATATTGAAGTAGATGGTTATGATGTAATTGAGAATCTTGCTTTATTTGAAATAACAAATAATCCACTTCTGCCATTAATTTTTAAATTTTCATCACTAGATCCATATTACACAAGGTATAAAAGTAATGTAATATTAGAATTACCAAATGGTCATATTCTTGATGGTCAAGCTGTTCTAGAAATTATGGATTTAAAATAAAAATATTCTAATCAAAAGAAAATTTGGTAATTTAAAAGGCTTGAAAATTCCTTTTAATAGTTTAAATGAATTTTTCAATATAAATTTTGAAATATTTTAAGAATAATAAAGAGAAAAATAATATGAGAAATCACCTTTCATTCAGATCTGGAAATCCAGCATTAAACTCTAAAACTTTTGGAGGATTTGGATTTTCTTCTACCAATGATAGTTTAGAAAAAATGACAATTGATGGTACTGTAAATAAAACAATAATATCTATTTCTATTTTAATGGCTGCTGCATATTATACATACTTCAATCAAAATACAGGTTGGATATTTATTGGAGGTATAGGTGGTTTTATTTTAGCATTAGTTACATATTTTAAGAAAGAATGGTCACAATATACTGTTCCATTATATGCACTACTTGAAGGATTGATGCTGGGTGGTATCTCTAGCGTGTATAATCATATGTATGATGGAATCGTTACTCAGGCAATTTTTTTGACATGTGGGATATTCTGCTCATTACTTTTTGCCTATAAAACAAAAATTATTTCACCAACTGAAAATTTTAAATTAGGTGTTTTTGCAGCGACAGCTGGTATAGGTGTGGTTTATTTTATATCTTTTATTATGAGTTTTTTTGGCTCAGGTTTAGGAATATTAAATGTAGAAAATAGTTCATTAATGAGTATAGGTTTTAGTCTTTTAGTAGTTGTTATTGCTTCACTTAATTTAGTACTTGATTTTGATTTTATTGAAGAAGGTGCTGAAAAGGGTGCACCTAAGTATATGGAGTGGTATGCAACATTTGGTTTATTGGTTACATTAATTTGGTTATATTTAGAAATATTAAGATTGCTTGCTAAACTTTCAAATAGAAGGTAATCTATTTATTACAGTTTCTGGTATCTTTTTTGAAGGATTTGAATAGATCTTGGGAACGATGTTGAATATTTTATTTCAAGTATAGTTTAGATAAAATAAAAGTAAAAAATAATTTTAATAAAGTAAAATAATAATGAAATATAAATCGATTAATGTTTTAGGGACTAAATTGAAAGAATGTTCTTGTGAACCAATAACAGGATTTTTTAGAGATGGTTGCTGCAATACTTCAAAACAAGATTTAGGAATGCATACAGTCTGTGTAGTCGCTACAAAAGAATTTTTAGAATTTAGTAAATCTGTAGGGAATGACTTATCAACTGATATACCTCAGTTTAATTTTAAAGGACTTAAACCTGGTGATAGATGGTGTTTATGTGCATTACGATGGAAAGAAGCAGATAATGCTGGAGTTGCTCCTCCAGTACTATTAGAATCAACACATTATGAAACTTTAAAAGTTATTGATATTTACCAATTACAAAAATATGAAGTAAATTAGAATGAATTTTTTAAAACCTATTAGTCAATGGACTTGGTGAGGACAATATAAATACATAGTCGTGTTTACTATGCTGATATTACTCTACTACATAAATTAAAAGAAGAGTGCCCCAAATTAATGAGGCACTATATGAGGTAAGTCATCGAGGTATTTTTCCTATATCCTATCAAATATTAATACCTCTTTAACTTTAATCTTATGACGATACTCACAAAAAATAATCTGTTTTCTAATCTCCCAAACTAAATATCTGAAAATCCACCCTTAGTGAGTTATAGATAAGTGGTAGAAATGGGTAGTTAGATTTTATTAATTTTTACACATGAAAAAACAACTTAATATTTTATTAATCCTTATATCTCTATCCTTCTCAACTATTTTAAATGTAGATGGAGAAGAATACACTACCATCCAATCAGCAATTGATGATGCTGAAACAGGTGATACAGTCCTTGTTCATCAGGGACTCTACTATGAGAACCTAGACATTAATAAAACCATTACTCTTACAAGTTTAGCTATGTATGATAATTTGGATACATGGTATGAATATGAATCTATTACCGCCCAATATGAGATAAGCAATGATAATATCCTAAATACCATTATTGATGCTTCTGAAGCCGTAGATGAAAACTTTACGAGTGGTATCGTTGTTCGTTCTCCTCAAGATGAATGTATATCTCCCGTTATCATGGGCTTTACCATAAGAAGTGGTATGGGAACAATGGTAACGGAAGAAGTAGAGATGCCTGAGACTGGAGAAATAATTGAGGTAAATAGAAAGATAGGAGGAGGATTATTCTCCCATATGACCAATGCAGATATACATCATAATCATTTTACCAATAATGGAGACCCAAGTGTAGAAAATGGAGGAGCAGTATATGCTCAGACAAGTACTGAAGATTGGGGCTTTGATAATCGTTCATCGGGTAGATCGAGATGTGAAATTAATGAAATAAACATTCATAATAACTTTTACAGAGATAATGATGCTATTTATGGTAACACATTCTCTAATAGAACCTTTACGGAAGAGATAAATCTTACCAATAGTTTATTTGATATATATAATTGTCCTGAATCGAATGTAACAGGAGTATGGGTAGATATACTCACTGAAGCAGACCCTAATTATTCAGGCAGTCAGGGAGACTTATGTGCTATTAATGATGATATTTGGATATCCTCAACAGGCAATAATTTTAATGGTGATGGAACATCTAATAATCCACTTAAAACAATCTCATTTGCTCTTGAAATCATTGCACCAAATGATGAGAATCCAGTTAATATTTATATAGATGAAGGTACATATTCACCATCATTAACTGGTGAAATATTCCCACTAACCATTCAATCTAATATAAATATTTATGGTAATGGTAATAACGAAACAATATTAGATGCAGAACAAACTTCAACATTATTTATTTTTAGTAATTCTTCAAATAGTAGCGTAAGTTCTTTAAAAATATATAATGGTATGAGAAATGATTATTCTGGAGGTGGAATTTTTGCCATTAATTCAAATATTCAATTTTATTCTATTGAAATATCTAATAATATGTCTTCTTTTTCTGGAGGAGGAGCCTTTATAGATAATTCTATTCTTCATTTTCAATCAACTATTTTTTCTGAAAATTATTCAATGAATAGTGGTGGTGGTCTAGCAATATTTAATCAATCTGAAATTTTGATGGAAAACGTACAAATTTATCAAAATTTATCTGATCATAGCGGTGGTGGTATTTTTGCTTATGGACCAAACTTAGATTTAAATATTTATAATAGTTATATTTTTGAAAATAATGCTAATTTCGATGGAGGTGGACTTTTTTCAAATATGTCAGTTATTAATTTAGATAATATTCATATTCATGAAAATCATACTCAAGGTTCTGGAGGTGGCTTTGCATTTTCTGATTCAGATATAATATTGAATAATCTAATTATTAATAATAATTCATCTGATTTCTCTGGAGGAGGAGGATTCTTTAACCTTACAAATATTAGTATAAATAATATACAGTTGTATGAAAATAGTAGTGGCCATAGTGGCGGTGGTATTTCATTTTTTGAGTCTAATGGTATAATAAATCAAATTACTGTTTTAAAAAATGTAGCAAATTATTTGGATGATATTAATTATCCACATCATGGTGGCGGTGTATTTATTGATTCATCCCCTAATCTTTATATAGTAAATTCTATTATTAGAAATAATTTACTTAATGATTACCTCAATGACATAGAAGCTTCTAATGTAAATGTAATTCATACAAATTATGAAGTTGGTATAGGAGTATATCTAGATGAATCTAATAATAATCAAAATCCTCTTTTCGTAGATTATGATAATAATGATTTTTCATTGAATTTTAATTCTCCGTGCATAGATAATGGAACTAATTATTATGAATTATCAAACACATTAATATTAGATTTAAATGAAGAAAGTTACTTTGGTTCTTCACCCGACCAAGGTGCTATTGAATTCAAAATAAATGGGGATATAAATCAAGATAATATGATTAATATACAGGATATTATTGTTATGGTTAATATAATTTTAGGAAATATAGAAATAAATGATAATTTATTAAATAATGGTGATATCAATCAGGATAGTTTTATAGATGTTAACGACATAATTGAGGTAGTTTTTATATTGGTAAATTATTAGTATGAATAATTTATTATTTTTAATAATATGCCTATCACTTTTTAGTTGTGACATAACTAAGAGTAAAGATTGTGCTGGAATACAAGGTGGAAGTGCAATTATTGATGCTTGTGGAATATGTACTGAAGGCACAACCGGATTAAATGCTAATTATCTTATGAATTGTATGGGAGAGTGTAGTAGTACTATCCTTGAAGAAAATTGTATTCAAACAATACCTATATATTACAATAGCAGTGTAGAAATTACAGGCTTCCAATTTCAAATTATAGGAGATATTAATATCTTAGAAAATATAGCTGGTGATGCTCAAAATTCAGGATTTACAGTTACAACAGGTAATAATATTGTTATTGGATTTAGTCTTTTGGGAGAAAATATAGAAGCAGGTAATGGTTTATTGACATCTTTAAAGTATGAAGGAAGTTCAAATGAATATTGTCTGAGTGAATTAATTGTCACAAGTTTAAATGCAACTATAGTTGATGCAGAAATCTTAAATTGTAATACAATTTTTCATGGTAATTAACTTTACTAAAACCACTCAAAATCGCGTATTAAATCTATTTATTATTTACTACAATAATTAATTAAATTATTAAACTATTAGGAAATTAAATGACTCTTAAAAATAAATTAGATATAAATAAATTAGAGAAAATTTACGATAGAGATAATAATCGAGAAATTACTCCTCTTCATCCTGAATGGGAGAGGTATAAGCAATTAGTATTAGATACTCAATATTTTAAGAATAATTTAAAACAAAACTATGATGAAATAGGAAAAATCAAAAATAATATCGATGAAAATTTTTACTCTAAAGCAGATGAAACTAATTCAGATAATTTTTTAAAAGTGATATCAGTATCAGCAATTGAGATTAGAAAGAAAAAAAATAGTGTTCGGAGTATGGGGTATAAACAGAAGACCTATGAGAGGAATAAAGAAATTAGAGATATGTGTAAACACCTTTATGATTTCGCAACATATATTGATAAGAATGGACGAGAGTGGCGTCAATATCAGCATTTTAGAGGTGAAAAAACAGTTCGAGATTTACCTATGAGAGAGATTTATTGTACTATAGCAGAGTACTATGATATGTCTCCTGATTCAATAAAAGATATTAACACTAAAAAAAAAATAAAATTTAATTAATAATTTTTAAAATGATTATTATAATTAAATAAGTTAAAATTTTTCAAAAAATATAAGAAAACTTACTCAAAACATAAAATGAAGATATAATTATATAATGAAACAACTAAAGATTATATTTATATTTTATTCATTATGTTTTTCTGAAGCAATAGATCAAGATAAAAATATTGTCTTATTGGATACTATAATTAATAATAGTACTATTAAATCCATAAATAACAAACATAATACAATTTTAGGTAGAAATAATGATCCTAAATTAGTATCAGATATTTCAAAATTTAAACTTTTAATTAGAAAAATATCCTGGGAAATAATTACTTTGCCTGGATTAAGGTTTTTAACCAATCTAATTTATCCCTCATCTACAATATCATACTTTAATGTTCAGGATGCTGTAGCTTTTACCATCGATGATGGGTTTTGTGGTAAAAATAATAGTGGGGGCTGTATGGTTGATGAAGTAAGACAATTATTAAAGTTTTATGGTGCAAATGCTACATTCTTTGTCACAGGTTCACATTGTGAAAATATAAATAGTAATACTGTTAATTTATTGTTAAAAGATGGGAATGAGATAGCTAATCATAATATGATGGATTGGTCTTATGAAAATTATTCAATAGATGAATTTGAATTTGATTTAAACTTGACAGAAAATATTTTATCATCATATAATCAAAAATATTTTAAATGGTACAGAGCTCCATTTGGAAAAATTAATAATTTGATGCAAAAAGTCATTGATAAGCGAAAATTAGTTCATGTAATACCAGATACATTTGCACATGATAGTTATATTCCCGACCCATATTGGATATCAAAATATATTTTAAGGAAAGTTAGACCAGGATCAATAATATTAATACATATGCCTGAAAGAGGTGTCAGAGAGTGGAATTATCAAGCAATAAAACTTACTTTACAAGGACTGAAAAATAGTAATTATAAAATTTTAAATCTCACGGAGATTAATTCTTTACAAAATATAAATTCTATAAATAACTAAGTAAATATTTTAAGAAAATCATTGTCAAGAAAAGGCTTTAAAATTTTGTACATAAATATTACAGAATAGTTCAACTCTATATATGTATTTGTTTCCAAAATATTAATATCAATTAAAAATTAAAAGAATCAAATTATAGATTGGTTTTAAGTATTTCAGCTATAATTTTGTAACTTAGATTAAATAAATAAAGTAAATAAAAAATGAAATGGATTTATCTATCAATTGCTATTATAGCTGAAGTTATTGCTACATCAATGCTTAAAGAAAGTGAAGGATTTACTAAAGTAATACCTTCAATAATTTCATTCTTTGGATATGTTTTTACATTTTATTTTTTATCATTAACTCTAAAAGAAATACCTCTTGGAATTACGTATGCAATTTGGTCAGGGTTCGGAATATGCTTACTTTCAATCATTGGATATTTTAGATTTAATCAAAGTTTAGATTTAGGATCAATTATTGGAATTAGTCTAATTGGACTAGGTATTGTCGTTTTAAATATTTTTTCAAAAATATAGCAATATATAATTTTATTTAATAAATAATTAAGACTAATAGACAATATAGAATATTGAATGATAAAAAATTATGTTTAAAATTTTTTACAATAGTATAATTACAATAGTATAAAAATATAGAAATAAGTTAATTAGAAATTAAATTTTGAAAATATAATATACTTTGTAATGTTAGCTTAAGTATAATATTTATAATAGTTTATAATTTGGGAATACAATGATAAAAAATGATAATTGGTCACAAATAGATTCAAGAATAACAGATAATTTAATAAATAATTTTTTGTCTGAATTTGAAAGAGAAAAATTTAATAAACCAAATGATATTAGATTTAATGAATTAATGGATCTTGAGAGTGATAGAGGGAATGATTTACTTTTAAGATATAAATTTGTTGAAAATCATAAGAAGAGATTAAATGTTTTATTTTCTGAATATAATCTTATTATTGAGTATGATACTTATAGAAGAAAAATAAAGGATATTCCTAAGCCATTTAAATACATAGATGAAGATAATAAAGAACAGGGAATAGACTCACTATCTAAATCTGATGATATTAAAAGAAAAAAAATATTTAGTTTACTCATAGATCTTGATGAAAAATTAAGTAATTACTTTACTAAATTAAATAACAGCAATGATTTAAAAAAATATTCTGATAAGAATATTCAAAAACTTGTTGAGAATTTAAATTTATTATTCAAAATAACTTAAGATAGACAAGAAAAACATTAATAATATTTTATAATAGTTAGAATTTTAAATTTTTATTTTTACCTCTTTGTTAGACTTTTTTAAAAATAAAAAAATATAGTTTTTTTAAAAAAATAGGAGTTCAGAGATTAATGAATATATATTTTGCAGGCTCTATTAGTGGTGGAAGAACTGATATTGATTACTATGTTAAGATAATAAGTTATCTTAATAATTACGGTATAGTTTTAACTGAACATATCGGTGACTCTACACTTACTGATGTTGGAGAGAAAAATATAACTGATGAATATATTCATGATAGAGATATGCATTGGTTATTAAACTCTGATATCATAGTTGCTGAAGTGACTAACCCAAGTCTAGGTGTTGGTTATGAAATTGGTAGAGCAATTGAAAATAGAAAAAAAGTTATTTGCCTTTATAGAGAAAAAAAGGGGAAGAGATTGTCTGCAATGATTGCTGGTTCTAAAGAATTAATCTTAGAAAAATATTCTAATATAGAATCAGCTAAAAAAATAATTAAGAATCATTTAAAAAAAAGTTCAAAAGATATTTTATAAAGAGTTTATATATATTTTATATATTATTTTCTAGAAAAATACAATCATCTCTCTTTAATAGTTTAGCATAATATCTATCATTAACTACATATTTATACAATTCTTTTAAGGCTATAAAGTTGAGAAAAGTAGCTCTTAAATCACTATTTTGTTTAATTTAATGTTAATATTTTTATTACTTTTACTTTTTTCAAAAGGTATAGTAATCAGATTAATATTTTGACATTTTGATTCAAAAATTGATCAAAAAAAAATATATAAAAAATCATATGTTAATATATTGAGGATTATATAAAAAATATAATTTAATCGATTTTAAAAGTCAAAATTTAAAATAAATAAAATAGTATTTTATTTTAAATATTAAGAAGAGACTAGACCTAGATGTTAAATAAGAATTATTTTAATTGGTCAGTATCCAAAACTCAAGAACTACCAATTAACTCATTGAAATTATGGGAAATTATATCTCAACGTTCGAATTTAGAGTTTTTCCACCCTTTTTGTGAGAAAAATCCAATTACTAGTTGGGATAATAGGAAACATAAAGATGAAGTACATTATTATAATGGTTTAATTTTTAAAAGAAATATTATTAAATGGATGGACGGTGATGGTTATGATTTACTTATAGGGAAAAATAATGGTGCTAAATCATTTGTATCATGGAGAATTATAAAAAATGAAGTTGGGAGTATATTGTCAATTACTATATATCCTTATTTATTTAATAAAAATTTAAAACTTATTAACTATATTCCGTTTTATATCATTGTTAAGCCTAGTCTAACTTTGTATTTAAATTCAATTATGAAAGGTATTTTATTTTATATTAAAACAGGTCAAAAAGTAGAAAAAAATCAGTTTGGTAATCACATATGGTTTTCAAAGAAATAGTAAGATTTTACATTAATAGAATGAAAAAAAACTAATAAATAGATATGAAAAATAAAACATTAAACTTCTCATTTTTTTTAATAACTATAACTTCTTTTTTATATGTTTATTCAATATTTGGTAACCTTGACAATAAAATCAATTTAGAATCAAGTGTAGAGAATAATGATTCTGAAGAAAATTATGCATATGATAAAAATATTTTTGGTTTACTACCAAAAAACTGGACAAGTATCAAACCTAATTCTAGTATGAGGTATGCAGAATTTATTATTAAAAATAAAGTTGGAAACTTCTCACTCATTGTATTTAAAAATATAGGAGGAAGTAAGACGCAAAATATTGATAGATGGTATAATCAATTTACCGGTGAAAATTTACCTGAACTGTATAGAGAAACAAAATCTATGGATGTAAATAATAAAAAGATTACTTATATTCAAACATCTGGTATGTTTAATGGTGGTATGGGGCAATCAAATCCGATTGATAAAGCAGGTTTGCTTGGTTTTATTATTGAGGCAAATAATGAAGTATTTTATTTTAAATCTGTTTCAGGAATAGATATATTGGTAGAGGGTAAAGATGATTTTATCAATACAATTATGAATTTCCCCCTAATTAAAGATTCAAGTTTTTTCTAGTATATATTATCACTTTTAAGAAAAAAATAAGATTACAACACTATTAATTATACAAATCGTATCCAAAAGTATATCAAAATAAAGTTAAACTAATTATATGAAATTATATTTAATACATGCTGGATTCTATGATGAGAAAATATCAAATGGAATCTATGAATCACATGCTAATTATTTTTTAGCAGCAAAGGACTTAAGTGAAGCAAAAACAAAAGCAAAGAAAATTAAAGAGTTTAAAGAAAAAAAAATGCACATTGATGGTATCATTGAAGTAACAAATGTTGATGGCTATGATATAATTTTAGAAGCCAAAGGTAATAGAAACGGATTAAAACAATTCAGCCATAGTGAAATTAAGATATTAAAATAAAATCATTCTTAATTTGAGAAAGAAATGAATTTATATAAAATTATAATTATTCTTATTGGTTTTATATTTATTTTCTTTTCTTATTTGCAGTTAAATGATTCTGATTCTATTATTTGGGTAATAGCATATCTAATACCTGCCATTATAAATTTTTCTATTTTAACAAAATTTAAATTCAAAAATTATATTCTCTTTTCAATTATTTATTTAATCTTATCAATATATATATTTTTATCAAATCATGAAGATTTAACTGTTATGTATTTATTTAATGAAAAAACTAATGAATCACTAGGATTAATGATATGTTCGATATGGTTTTTTATTTTTTCTATTATTCAACAAAATAATTAGATAGACAATTTTTATGATGAATATTTTAATTTTAATTATTTAAATAATATATAAGAATTAGGATTAATTTATAAAGAAGTCGATAAAAAAGGATATTAATTGAAAAAAATATTAGTAACTGGAGCTTCAGGTTATATCGCTAAGCATTGTATCGCGGAGTTAATATACGGCGGTTATAATGTTAAAGGAACAGTTAGGGATTTACAGAAAGCTAGAACCGTAAAAAATGATTTAGAGAATCATTTAAATCGGAAAATAGAAATAGATTTCGCAGAAACAACATTAGATGATACCAATGGGTGGGATGAAGCCGTAGAAGGGTGCGACGCAGTTATGCACGTTGCAAGTCCATTTCCACGAAGATATATTAAGAATGAAGACGATTTAATTATTCCTGCAAAAGAAGGAACTTTAAATGTATTAAATGCAGCAAAAAATGCAGGAATTGAGAGGATAATTATTACTTCATCAAATGCGGCAATATCTTATGGACATGGAAATAAAGATAATTTTGATGAAAAATGCTGGACAAATATTGATTCAGATAGTATTACTGCATATACAAAAAGCAAGACTATAGCAGAAAAGTCAGCTTGGGATTTTGTATCAAAGAATTCTGAGATTAGACTTACTGTAATAAATCCTGTTCTAGTATGGGGGCCTGGAATAGGTAATCACCTTCATTCTTCTTCATTAACAATTTATAAAATGTTGTTAAAAAAAGAACAGCCTATGGTACCAAAAATTATAATTCCTACAGTAGATGTAAGAGATGTAGCTAAAATGCATATAAGTGCATTAAATAGAGATGAATCTATTGGTAAGCGATTTCTCATATCAGAAAATACATATTGGATGAAGGATATAAGTCAGTGCTTGAAAGATTTGGGTTATAATGCACCTACTATTCAGGCACCTGATTTTTTAATTAAATTAATGGCTAAATTTGATAAAAGTTTAGTGGCGGCATTACCTCATTTAGGATTCAAATATAGTCTTGATACAAAACAAGCAAAAAAAATCTTAGGGTTTAATCCCATATCTCTTAGAGATACTTGTAAAGATACAGCAGATTATTTATCAAAACTGATATAAAATATATTAACTAATTTTAAAGATTATATTTGAAATTAAAAATTTATAAGATAAATGCATTTACTTCAAAATTATTTAAGGGTAATCCGGCTGCTGTAATACCATTAGAGAGATGGTTGTCTGATGACCTAATGCAAAAAATTGCATGGGAAAATAATTTATCTGAAACTGCATTCTTCGTTTCTTCAAAAAAACGTTTCCATATCCGTTGGTTTACTCCTAAAAGTGAAGTTAAACTCTGTGGTCATGCAACACTTGCTTCTGCTTACGTGATTTTTAATATTTTAAATTATAGTTTTAATAAGATTATATTTGATTCACAATCAGGAGAATTAATTGTAAAAAAAACAGATGAATTTTTCACTCTTGATTTTCCTTCACAAATGCCACTTAAATGTAAAATTCCAAATAAATTAACTGATGCACTTGGTAAAGAACCACTTTCGTGTTATAAAAATGAAGATTATTTAGCAGTATATGAAAATGAATCGGATATATTAGACATTGCACCTAATTTTAATATTTTAAAACAGCTAGATTTACGAGGTATAATCATAACTGCTCCTACTAATAATTTTGACTTTGTGTCAAGATTTTTTGTACCAAATCTAGGTATAGATGAGGATCCCGTAACTGGTTCAGCTCATACTCAACTAACTCCTTATTGGGCTGAAAAACTCAATAAAAAAGTACTGAAAGCAAAACAAGTCTCTAGGAGAGAAGGTGTACTGTATTGCGAACAGAGAACTGATAGAGTACTAATCTCAGGTTCAGCTATTCTTTTCTTAAAAGGTGAAATAAACATAAATTAATTAAAATTATATGTTTAATTTTTAA
>MDTB01137541.1_pt1 | contig 19271 bp, 13 predicted proteins | sample 811161 | NCBI WGS metagenome assembly MDTB01 (sample SAMN05326650, study PRJNA326480) | marine metagenome | isolation source: seawater | place: Mediterranean Sea | collected 2009
AGTTTTTTTTATAATTGTATTTTTTTTTTCATCATATTTAAATTTCTCTTTATAATTCAAAGTTTTAAAATTTAGATTAAATTCATTATACATAGATAACCATTCACTAAATTCAATTGATCTAGAGGATTTAAAAAGGTAATTTCTTATAAATCTCTGCTCAAAATTCCAATCATATTTATACCAAAAAAAGTCAATACTATTTACATCTACTATTCCAAAATACTTTGATAAACAATGCCACCAATGCTCTAAGGTCCAATCTAATTTAATACCCTTATTTTTTAAATACCTAGCACATAATAAAATTTCACTCATAACTGCAGTTTCATTTATTACTTTTTCAAATGAATAATTTTTTAAAATTTCATCCTCTGTCTCATCTTTAAAATAAGTTTCAATTTCATTTGTACTTCCAAATAGCAAAATATCGGTCAATCCATAAATTCTATATTTACATGTTGCAACATTTGAAGCAAAAATTCTAGAATGTTTTGTATTTTCAGAGATGAATGTTTTTTGTAAACTTAAGAAATAAGATTTAAGATTTGGTTTCATAATCCTACAATCAGTTCTTGTTTTCAAAATATTCTTTATTCCTTCTTTTTTAAGAGTCTGAATTGCATTACTAGTAGATTTAATTTGATAATTAATATTTGCCAGTCCAGGTTTATCTGGTAATTTTGACTTTTTAATTTTAATATATTCATCAGTTTCTAAATCATCGATATACGAATTTTCCCACGTTGAAATCACAACTAAAGTTTTTGGGAAAATTAATTTATAAATTTGCAAAGTCTCTTTAAGAAAATTAAGCTCTTTTTTATTACTTATGGGCCCTTGTATAATTATTCCGAATTCTTTAAAATCAACTTCTTCAGTTGAAATTTGTTTAAAATTTTTTGAATACTTTGGTCTGATAAAATAAGAAATATAATTTGATTTTGAAAAAGATATTATAAAATCAAGACCTTTATTTGCTAATGGTAAGCCTGAAATTTTTTTTGAGAAATTAAAAATTAGATTATACTTAAATATTTTGAAAAGATTTATTTTATCTAAAATTTTTTTAATCATTATTTTTTAAATAATATTTTATTGTTTGGGTCAATCCTTTTTCAAATTTTATTAAAGGACGCCATTTAATCAACCTTTTAGCTTTTTTGATATTTGGATAATAAGTTAATGACTCATCTTTTCTTAGTTTAATTTTCCCAAACATAGGTTTGCCTAAATTTATATAATTAGTAATCATTAATATAATTCTTTTAATTCTGAAATTTTCATTAGAACCGATATTTATAATTTCACCATCAATTTTTTTTGAACTTAAAATCTTGAAGATAGCCCTGATAAAATCGTCAATAAACAAAAAATTTCTTACCTGTTCCCCAGTTGAACAAGGAAAATGTTTGTTTTTTAAACTTTCTGAAATAATAAAAGGTATTAATCTATTGTTTTTTTGACCGGGACCATAAACCAAGTAGGGCCTTACAATAGTTACAGGAAAAGAATTCTTATGAAATGTTTTTAAACAGTGTTTTGTGGCTAAAAGTTTTGATTTTGTATAAACACTCTTTAATGATGAAATTTTAACTGTTTTAAATCTTTCATAATGTGGAGATTTTATATGTCCATATTCCAAACTACTTCCTACTTGAATAAATTTTTTTATCTTTTTTTTTTCAAAAAAATTAACTAAATTTTTACAACCAACATAATGACTTTGATATGTTTTTTTTTTATTTGAGTGATCTACATAACCTCCAAAATTTACAACATAATCAACATTAAAATTTAGTTTTTTTTTAATCTGATTAATTTTTGAAATATCACAAGAAATATATCTTATATTTTTTATTTTTTTAAATTTAGTTTTTTTACTTGAAACACTTATAACTGTATAACCTTTGTTAAGTGAATGTTTGCATAAATTTGAACCTAAAAAACCTGTTCCACCGATTATAAGCAATCTTTTATTCAAAATTTCAAAATATTTTTTACTAACAATTTTTCTAATATTTCCTTATCCCTTATAGTATCCATACATTGCCAAGTTTTTTTATGTTTAAAAGCCATTAACTGGCCTTTTTTTGAAAGACTTTCTAATGGTTGTTTTTCAAAAAAAGTCTTGTCTGACTTTATATAAGATAAAACTTTTGGCTCTAAAATAAAAAACCCACCATTTATCCAACCTTCATCTAAATTTGACTTCTCTCTAAAAAGTGTAACTTTATTATGATTGTTTAATTTTATTTTTCCAAATCTAGCTGGCGGTCTTACAGCTGTCATTGTCGCTAGTTTTTTCTTCTTAATATGAAACTTAAGCAATCTTTTTAAATTTACATTAGCTAGACCGTCTCCATATGTCATAAAAAATCTTTCATTACCCAAGTGTTTTTTTAACCTTCTTATTCTTCCACCAGTCATTGTATTTAAACCTGTTTCAATAAGTTTTACTTGCCAAGGAAATTTATTTTTTCTAAAAAATTTTTTTAAAACATGACCTTTATAACCAATAGCGCAATAAATTTCTTTAAATCCGTAATTGTAAAAGTGTTTCATTATATAGTATATAATTGGTTTACCATTTACCTGGATCATTGGTTTTGGAATAGATTTTGTATATTCAGACAATCTTGTTCCAAACCCACCTGCTAGAATGACTACTTTCATAAATCTTATTTCAATAAATTAATATATTCTTTAATTTGTTTAACTGATAAATCAAAAGCTTTTTGATTATCTTCGTAATATCTTTTGTACCAGTGTGTAGTTAATTCAATGACACTTTGAAATTTTAAAAGAGGTTTCCACTTTAGTTTTAAACGAACTTTATTTGAATTTAAATTTAACAAAATTGACTCTTTTTGCTTTTTATTTTTTTTATTACTCCATCTAGCTTTTTTCCAATTTTTTTTCATTAAAGTAATGACTTCTTTGACAGTGCGATTTTCATTATGATTAGGACCAAAATTGAAAATCTCATGATTTACTTTTTCATTTAAATTCAAAAAAAAAGCAAAAATTAAATATCCAAATGAAATATCTAAAACATGCTGCCAAGGTCTTGTTGAATTTAACTGTCTTATATTCACTTTTTTGGATTTAGACCACGAACTCACACAGTCAGGTATTAGTCTGTCTTTAGACCAGTCACCACCTCCAACTACATTTCCAGCTCTAGCAACACCTATTCTAATATTTTTTTTTTTTGTGAAGTAGGATTTTAAATAAGATTGTATAGCTAAATCAGCTGCACTTTTTGAACAACTATACGGATCTAGACCTCCCAGTTCACTTTTTTCATCATAAGGTTTTTTTGTTTCTAAATTTTTATAAACCTTATCACTGGTGATAAATATTGCTGTGCATTTATGTTTATATTCTTTTAAAATATTCAATAAATTAAGCGTACCGTTTAAATTTGTTGTCCAAGTATTTTCTGGAAAAATATAAGATTTTTTAACTAATGACTGAGCTGTCAAATGAAAAATAAAATCTGGTTTTTCTCTAATTATAATTTTTTTTAATCCTTTGGAATTTCTAATATCAACGTAATAATTTTTAAATTTTATTTTTCTTTTGATCAAACCAAAATGGGATAATTGACCTACTTCATTATTGGATACTCCAACAACTTTTGCACCTAAAAAAGAAAGTATCAACAACATCCACGAACCCTTAAAACCAGTATGACCTGTTAGTAAAACTTTTTTTTTTGAAAAAATTTTTTTAAGTTTTTTAAATTTTATAACCATAAAATGACTTCATTTTGTTAGGAAGGCCTAATTTTATCAACCTGCCTTTTTTTTTTAATTTATAAGTATATATGTTTTTAGCAATTTTATTTACAATAATATTTTTCCATAACTCATTTGAATAAACATCTAGCAATGGAAATTCGCAGATTTGTAAAACTTTGACACCTCTTTCTAATGCCTCAATAATTGCACCTGTTGATCCAATAAAGATAGATAAATCCTGTTTATTCTTTTTATTTTTTTCTTTCTCACTTAATATTAATTTTTCTAATTTTTTTTCAAATTTAATAACTTTTTTTTCATTTGCTGAGACTGGATGTTTTTTAATCTCAATCCCATTTATGGAGAAACTATTTGAGTTTATTAGATATTTAAGAGATTCATACACTTCTTTTTCATTTCTGATAGTTAGAGGAAAATAAATTTTGTTATTCATGAGAATTTTTTTACTTTTTAAAAATCTTGTTGAAGGTTTAATTTTAATCTTTTTTTTTGGCCAATTGAGGAATCTATGAAAACAATAAAATTGATCCTGACCATTTACAATTATCTGATCAGGACTAATTTTTCTATGTATATAATTTGAAGGGAAGGATAAGGGTGGTGCATGAATATAACCAATTACTTTGGTTTTATAATTATTTGTCTTAAGGTAATAAATTATTTTATTTTGAAATGGTTGAAATTCAAAGGGGAGGATAATTTTTTTAATCTCTGGCCTTAGATAACTTTTAATATCATTTATAAAATTATTTCCAAAAAAAGAAAAATTAGAAATATTATGAAGAAAAAGACTTAGGTTATTAAAGCTTAAAATTTTTCTTAATAAAAAAAAAATAAATTTAAGTATTTTAACCTTTTTTTTTATATTTTTATAAATTAGAATATTCTTGTCAATATTTTTAGGAATTTTAGTGTCCGAATAAATTACAATCCACAAAGTATTTTTTGTTTGTCGTGAGTTCATATTAAAATATCTATCATTTAATGAACCATTATATGTAAAATTACTGTGATTTGCCCATGTAAAAATTATATTATTATAATTAAAAATTTTTTTAGCTTTATAAATCTTTGCATAAGAAAAAAAAATTCCTGAAAAAGTATTTTTTAATACTTTGGAATAAAATTCCAAAAAATTTATTTTAAACTTAAATAGTTTATAAATTTGAAATAAACCTATTGAGTTTCCAAAAGTTGGATAATAAAGATTTTGAGCATTTTCAAGATTTGTTTTTTTATTTTCAATTAAATCTATTCTTTTTGCTAATTTTGATAATTTATAAGCTTTTTTGAATGAATCTTTACTCATTTAAACTTTATTTTACTTGACCATGAATAAAACTTTTTAAAACCATTTTTTGTGCTCAAAAATTTCTTTTTATTTGATATTTGAAATATCGACTTATCAGCAAATATTCCATGCTGATCTCCTGGAGTTCCCTTTTTTATCTTTATCTTTGTACCTTTATTTTTATGCAAAGAATTTAATATATTCAGCATTTCATGAATTTTGGTTTTTTTACCAGTACCTAAATTGATTATTTTATTATTAAATTTACGATTAGTGATTGCCTCTATCCAAATATCTACAACATCATCAATGTAAATTAAATCTCTAAATCTATTAAGACTTCCTTTCACAATAATCTTATTTTTTTTTAGAAGACTCGCAAGATATATACTTACCATACCTTGTTTATCATCATTTAAATCTTGACCAGGACCATAGACATTAAACATTCTAAATATTGTATAATTAAAATTTTTTTTATTATTAATTATATAATCTTCTGATAACTTTTTATGAAGTCCATAATACGAAAGTGGTTTACAAAAATCTTTAACTTTTGCTTTACTAACTTTATTTCCATAAACTGACATTGAACTAGCATAAAAAAAATTTTTAATAAAATATCTTTTTGAATATTCTATAAGATTATAAGTTGTAATAAAATTTCTTTTCAAATCATTAAAAGGATTTTCAAAACTTTTTTCTCCTGAAGATTGACCTGCTAAATGAAAAATGTAATCAATTTTTTTTGGTAGTTTTTTAAATTGATTTTTTTCAGAAAGATCTAATTTTAAGAATTTAACTCCATAAATTAGGTTTTGTTTATTACCTTTTGAAAAATCATCACACCCTATCACTTTAAACCCCTTGGTATGGAGACTTGAACATATCTTGCTACCAATAAAACCAGCAGCTCCCGTAACTAAAACAATTTTTTTCATTATTATTTTAATTTTTCATTTTCATTTGTTTTTCGACTTTTTTGATATCACTTGGTATATCAACAGAAAGAGATGAGGCGTTAAGTTCAACCATTTTGATTTTAATATCTAAATCTTTAAATCTTAATAATTCTATATCCTCATTTATTTCCAAATTAGATCTTTTAGATTTATAAAATTTATTTAATTGATTTCTATTAAAAGCATAAATACAGACTTGTTTAAAATATTTCTGTAAATCTTTATTTTTTTTTTTATTTTTTAAAGCTGGGATAGGAGCTCTAGAAAAATATACTAATTCTTTTTTTTTGTTAAAAGCAACTTTTATAATATTTTTATTTTTCAAATTTTCTTTTTTAAGATATGAATATCCACAAATTACATAATTGGGATTACGTTTTTTTTCTTTTAAAACTTTGACAATATCACTTTTTTTAATTAAAGGCTCATCACCCTGCACATTTAAAAAAGTATTCCCTTTTATTTTTTTTATAGCGTAAGCAACTCTATCAGTACCTGTTTGACATTTTTTTGGTGTCATTACAGAAAATAAATTGTTTTTATCTAAAACTGTCTTTATTTTTATACTATCTGTTGCTACCACTACATTTTTTTTTCCAGCTAAATTTATGCAAATTTGGGCGACTCTTAAAATCATTTCTCTACCATTGATTAAAGCTAATGGTTTTCCTAAAAATCTAGATGAATTAAACCTTGCAGGTATTATAATTTTAAAATTCATTTAGAATTTAGAAAATTTAGCTTGATGTCTTTATTTTGTTTTTTAAAATCAAAGAATATTTGTTTGGTATCATCCATTTTAATTTTTTCCTTTCCAAGAATATTATCAAAACCGTAAAAGAAAATTTTTTTTGCACTCATCTTATTAGCAATAAATAATGCATAGCCGATTGCAAGGGGCACCTCTAATTCACAAGTATTCATCTTTTTTAAAAATTTATTTTTGTTACCTATCTTTAAATCTAAATTGAACACATTTTCTGGTATTTTTTTCATCATTTGTTTTGGTATATATGAATATGGTAAAACATATGGTGTATGTTTTTTGATTTTTTTCAATTCACCTATCACTCTTAATGGATAACACATTACTCTTAAATTGATACTTTGGTTTCGTAAATGTTCTGTATTATTTAAGGCGATAGTATAGATCTTATTTTTTTTAATATAATTTTCAATTTTTTTTGTATTTTTATTTTTTTTGATTGATGATCCTATAACTAAAATTTTTTCAAACTTTTGGATAAATTCAAAATTGTTATTATGTTTTTGTTTTTTTGTATTAATTGCCAAAAAAATTTTGTTTAACTCAAATTTTGATGCTTCATTTTTTCTTAAATTTTTGAGTAAAAATTTTTTATCATAGTTTCTAAATCTTTTATCATTCAATAAAGTTTGAACATAAGAAGGGTGTATCTTAAAATTAGCTGCAATTTTGTAATAAATATTTGTCCCCCATTTATTTTTTTTTTTCAGTGGTACAAAATATCTATTAATGTAATCTTTAAAAGATTTGAAATTAGAATATTCAAAATTTTTTTTGAATGATTTTACTATATCCTCAGATTTTGTATTTCCAGGGCCTCTACCCATACCAGTAATAGTACTATCAATCCACTCAATACCCTCTTTTTTTAATGCAAGAGAATTTTGCAATGCCTTTTTTATATTATCATGGGCATGAATACCCATAGGACCTTTCCAATATTTTTTAAAGTTTCTATATAAACTGACAATATTTTTTTTATTCATCGAGCCAAGACTATCTGCAAGGTACAAAACATCTGGCTTTATTTTATTTATATGATGAACAATTTTTTTTACTTTATTTTTTTTGATTTCAGATATTTGCATAACATTTATCATTACCTTAATTTTTTTCTTTTTTAATTTTTTGGCGAAAAAACTTATATGTTTTATTTCTTCTAAATGGCATGCTATTCTTACAAAATTAATTCTTTTTGTTTCGATAGATTGATTAAAATAATTTAATTTATTTTTGTATTTTATTAGATCTGAAGCATTAAACATAATACCTAAATTAATTTTTTTTGAACTCTTCAAAGAACGAATAAAATTTGGATCACAGTAGGCGTTTAAACCTTTTGTTCTTATGGTCTCAAAAAACCTAAAGCCAATTTCAACATTTTTAAAGCCAATTTTTTCTACTTTTTCTAGATACTTATCTGTAAAACCTTTATTAAAATACCACTGATTGTAATAGCCCCCATCTCTTAATGTGCAATCCAAAAAGTTACTAGTAATCATATATTAAATTTTTTATAATTAGATTTTTAAATACCTTTCCTGATAAAGCAAACAACTTTTATTTCGGTTAGTTTGAAACTTCATTAAGAATAATTTTTTTATAATCGTTATTTGATCTCTTTAATTCTAAAGTTTTATCACAGATTGATGAAACCAGAGAATTATGAGATGATATAAGAATAATACGATCTTTTTTTAATGATTCTAAAGAATTAAAAATTTGTTTTTCATTTTCACTATCTAAAGCACTGGTGAATTCATCTAAAATTAAAATTTTAGGATTTTTATAAAGTGCTCTTGCTAAAATTATTCTTTGAGCTTGACCACCTGATAAATTTGATCCATTTTCACCTACCATATAATTAAGTTTTTCATCATGTTCGTTAATAAATTTATCTGAATTTGATATCTTAATTGCGTAATCAAGTTTTTTTTTATCTAGAGAATTTTCAAGGATTATATTGTTTAAAATTGTATCATCTAATAATCTACTTCCTTGAGATACGTATGAAATTCCCTCAAACCATTTAATAATATTTTGAGAGATATCATTATTGTTACATTTTATTTTTCCATTTGTTGTTTTTATTAATCCACAAATCAAATTTATAAGAGTTGACTTGCCAATTCCACTTTCACCTTTTAAAAAAATTATCTCCCCTGTTTTCATGTTAAAGCAAATATTATCTAAATAAAAATTTTTGTTATTCTCATAAGAAAAATTTAAATTTTTTACTATCACTTCATTTTGTGAGTCAAATATTTTTAAATCTTTATTTAATTCAATATTTTTAAATACTAATTGTTTATTAATCTCTCTGACACTTACTATTGTATTTGAAATTGTGCTTAAATGATTAATTAATCTCAATGAGGAAGGTATTATTTTCATGGAAGCAGTTCCGTAGGATGCAATTAAAATTGCAATTTCTGTCTCAGAAATTTCAAAATTAATAGTAGAAAATAAATAATATAATATACCAAAAAAAAATAAGACAAAAAGTTCTAAAGAGTTTTTTGGAATCTCAATTATTACAGCAGACCATTTAGAGGCTTTGTTAACTTCTTTTAAATTCTTATCAAATTTATTTGTAAAAAAATTTTTAAGATTATAAATTTTAATCTCTTTAATGTAATCATATCCTTCACGGATATTTTTCAGTAAATTTTTAACATATAAAACTTTAGAATTACTAAAATTTACTAAACTTTTTTTTGTTAAACTAATATATAATAAAGCTATTGAGAAAGTAATTAATAAAGAAATTGATGTAATAAAGAAATTATAAAAAAATAAAAAAATAATAATAAAAAGTAAAAGTAATAACTCAGAAAATGTTTTTAGAATTATATCAAGATTATTCGAATAAATTTTACTTTCATTAAAAGTATTCCTTACAAATTCAGAGGAATCTTTTTTAAGATGAAACTCATAGTTTCTATTTAGATATGAATTAAAAATTCTATTACTTATCAAACTGTTAAATTTAAATACAAAGTTATTCCTCCACCATGAAAAAAAGTTTAGATAAATAGTCTTAATTATAATTATAGAAATTAAAAATAAAATAACTGTATTAAAATTTAAAATGTCTAAGTTAATAGAAAGGAATGTAAAATTCACATCTTGTGAATTTTGAAAATAGAGTAAGATTATTGAAAAAATTAAAGCTAAACTAAAAGTTTCAAACAAACTATTCAGTAAGCTAAAAAAAATAAATTTTAACTTATTGGTATTACTACAATATGAAAGTAATATTTTAATATCTTTTAACATAAACAATTAATAGTTTCTTAACCAAATTTCTAATGATAAAATACGAGATAATGTATTTGAATGATCATTAGGGGTTTCAAATTCATTCTGATGCAATGACAGAAGTTTTAATAAACCATTGTAATCATAATAACTTGATATTTTAGAATTTTTATTAATCAAATCTTTATACATTGAGCTTAGTTTGCCATTATTAAATGAACTATAAATTGGTAAGTTGAATTTATATTTTGTTTTTGTCCAAACTAAGTCTTTAGGTAAGAAACATTCAGCAACTTTTTTTAGTATCTTTTTAAAAGTTCCATCATTTATTTTCATATTCCATGGAATTTTATTTGCAAAATTAACTATTCTATCATCACAAAATGGGACACGTATTTCTTGGTTAAACATCATTCCTATTTTGTCAGCTCTATCAAGATATCCAGGTAAAAAAGATTTTTGGTCAAATTCTAAAACTTTGTTACCAATCTCCTCATTTTTTAAATTTTCAAATATTTTAAGTCTCTCATCAAACTCTAGTGAAATTTTATCTTTATTAAATAATTTCATTCTTTCGATTGTTAAAAAATTATTTCCTAAGATAAGATCATATGGATTTTTATTTTTAAAATATTTTTCACTTATATCAAAATGTCTTTTATAACCACCAAACAGTTCATCAGCTCCATCACCTGTAAATAACACTTTATTTCCTGAATGTTTTTTTATGTGATCACAAATCTTCATCATAGTTATGCTATTAAAATTTTGTAATGGATACCTCATGTGTTTAATTAATTTTTCTAAATTATCAGGAATATCTTTTTCGAATATTTCAATTGTTTGATCTTGAGCTATTTCAATATCAAATTTGTTTTTTAATATTTCTTTCTCATTTATTAAATCTTTATTATCAGGAAATATTACACAATATTTTGTCAAATCTTTATTACTTTTTTTTAGAACACTATTAATTAAATTTGAGTCTAACCCACTACTTAACAGTATAGACATTGGAACATCAGATACTGACCATTCAGTAAATATATTTTGAACTAATTTTTTAAGATGATTTATAATATCAGTTTCTGATTCAAAATTTACAAAATTATTGCTCTCAGATTGTAAGGTATGTTCCCAATATTTTTTCTTTTCTATAACCTTTCCATTTCTATATTTTAAGTAATGACCAGGTGGTAACATAAAAATATTTTTATATAATGTATTTTCATAAGCAAAATTTCCAAAAATTAAATACTCATTAAACAATTTTTTATTAGGTAAAAATGAAAAATTTTTGAATTTTATTAAATCTTTAAATGCTAAAAATTCTGAAGAAAAATAAAATTCATCTTTATTTTGCATGTAATAAAATGGTTTAATACCAGTATGATCCCTAGCTAAAAATAATTCTTTTTTTTTAGAATTCCATATTGCGATTACAAACATACCTTTAATATATTTTAACAAATCATGATTATATTTTTCATAAAGCTTTAAAATTACTTCTGTATCTGAATTTGTTTGAAAACTTTCACCTTCATTTTGTAATTCACTTTTTAGTTCTCTAAAATTAACAATTTCACCATTAAATATTATAGTATTACCTTTTTTACTTTTCATGGGTTGCTTGCCGTTATTTATATCTATTATTGAAAGTCTGGTATGACAAAATAACATTTCATCATCTAAATAAACTGACCCATTATCATCTGGACCTCTGTGATTGAGAGATTTTAATACTGTATTAGAAATTTCTTTTATTTTTGTATCATCTAAAATATTTTTTTTTGAATATAAACCAAAAATTCCACACATTTTTAAAAATTTCTTTCATAATTTCTTAAAAATAATTCTGAACTCAAAAATTTCCAAATATTAAAACTGTTTAAGTTTTTATATTTAGGGGTATTTTTGAGCTTATCAAAGGTCTTCAAGTATTTATTTAAAATATTCATAATTTTCTTTTTTTCTATAATACCTAAATCAATTAAAATACTGTTTTCAATAATATTTAAAATTTCATTTTTATTTTGATAAATTATCTCTCTTTGTGGTGTTGTCACTCTCAATCCGGAGTAAATAAATTTCTCACCCAATTTAGAATTTGCATAATTAATGAATGTTTTATTATTTTTTCCATCAAATAATTCATTTAAAGGTAAGGATAAAATCAAATTGTATAATTTATTGTCAACAAATGGGGCAAAGTATTTAACCTTGAAATATTTAAAAATACTTTTAAATTCATGTATAACTTTTGGACCTCTTACATTAAAATGCGTTAAATTGATATAATCATGAATTTGGTTTTTTGTATAAAAAAACTTTTTTATACTAATTTTTTTTTTAAAAAAATTATCAATTTGATTACTAAAATCCCTACTGAGATAATCAGTTTCGGTAAAAATTGTTCCATCATGGGCTCTGTTTAAATAATTATTTTTCTTCTTAAAATTTTTTTTATCTCCATGGAAAAAAATTAAATCTCCGATTCCAGCAACTATAGTTACCTTTTTATAAGAGAATTTCTTACAAATTCTCTCAACAGTTTTATAATACATCAGATTTGGTAGTCCATTAATTGGTTGATTATTGATTTTATTTAATTTTGAAATTAAATCAAAAATATTGTTTGATTCAATCTTAACAACTTCATGATTAAAAATCTTTTTCTTCCAAGTTTTTTTAATTTCTTCATATTCACTATAATCTTTAAAACCATCATATTCCGCCGTGAAGGAAAAAAAAGACTTGCTATATCTATATTTTTTAACTGAACTTTCTAGTAAATTATAGACCAATCTAGAGTCTCTTCCTGAACTTAACATCAAACAAATTTTTAATTTATCTTTTTTTTGTTTCAAAACAAAATTATCTATTTTTTTCTTCAGATATTCAAAGCAAGTTTTGGATGATGTATTTAAATTAGTTTTGTATTTACTTTTTTCCCATGAAAGTATTTTTTTTTTATTATAAATAGTCTTTGAATTTGGTAATGAAATTAATCCATATTTTAAATAAAATCCTAATAATCTATAATTAATTTTTTTATTTAAAATTTTTTTTTCTTTTGACGCATGTGCTCTCAGGAAAATCTCTGAAGTTAAAAATTTCCAAATGTCATAACTATTAAATTTATTTAATACTTTTTTATTTTTCTTAAATTTAACGAATTCAACAAGATAATTATTAAAATTTTCTAAAATTTTTTTTTTATCAATAATTTTTTGTTTAACTAGAATACTTGTATTAATTACCTTTAAAATTTTTTTACGATTTTCATATAAAATTTCTCGTTGGGGGGTAATAATTTTTAATCCTGGAATCACTTTATGTGACGGATTTATGATTTTATTTGAGTTGTTAATAAAGGTTTTTTTAGTTTTGCCATTGTGTAATTCATTTTTCTTTAATGATAATACTAATTCCTGAAATTTTTTATCAAGGAAAGGCATGTAATGCTCTACTTTGAAATATTTAAAAATATTTATAAATTCAGTAATTACTTTAGGTCCTCTATAGTTATAAGCCATTTGATTTATATACTTATGATAGAAATGCTTTTGCACAAAAAAATTTTTTGTTTTAATTTTCTTAAAGATTTGATCTGAAATTTTACTAAACTTAGGTGTTAGATATAGTGAGTTATGAAATATAGTTTCTTCATTAGCATTCACAAAAGAATAATTTTTTTTTTGTTGTAATTTAGCTTGTTTTTTTGAAGCATTAAAAAAAATTTGGTCTCCAACGCCTGCAACCATAGTCACTTTTTTATGGCCAAATTGTTTAACCATTTTTTTCACACACTCCATAAAAATGATATTTGGTAATCCATTCACAGGTTGAAAATTTATTTTATTTGCTAAATCAATTTTTTTAAAAATTTCTTTTCTATTAATTGTAATTACTTGGTGATTAATTGGTTTCTTATTCCAATATTTTTTAATTATTAAACTCTCATCATAATCAGTATAATTATCTGAAATTCTACCTGTACAAACATAAAAATTTTTTTGATAATTCAATTTAATAATTACATTTTCTAATATTGTATAAATTAATCGAGAATCTTCACCTGAACTTAACATCAAACATATGTATTTACCCTTTTTTTTTTGATTTTTAACAAATCTTTCAAGCTTCTTTTTTAGAAATAGTAAAACTTCCCTTGAAGATGTATTAAGATTAATTTTATAGGGTGGTTTTATCCATTCATTAATTTTTTTATTTTTATAGATTGTTTTAAATCCTGGTAATGAAATGTAACCATATTTTAAATATAAAACTAATAATCTATAATTTATATTTTTATTCAATTTCATTTTTATATTTTTTCATAAGTTGTAGCCAAATTTCATAGGATAATATTCTTTCAAAAAAAGATGAGTGATCATTTTTTGTTTGTCTTTCTTCTCTCTGGTCTTCAAGTAAATTAATTATTTTGCTTAATTTAAATTTCTTAGAGAAAAAAGAATTTTTTTTGAGATATCTGAAAATTAATTTCCTTAACACTCCCTTATAAAACCAGTTAGAAGTGGGTATCATTAATTGTGCCTTTTTAGTTACTGGATAAGAAATATCTTTAGGTAAATATTTTTCAGAATATTTTCTAAGAAAAATTTTTGTCAAAATATTTTTTGATATTGTTAATTTGCTATACTCACTTTCTTTTAAAGTTTGAGAAAATTCCATAATTCTTTTGTCTAAAAAAACTGGTCTTATTTCTAATCCATTTAAGAAGGAACTTTGATCTAGTCTATCTAAATATGGTGGCATATAAGTTTTTTGATCTAAAATTAGATATTTTTTAATCGGTATCTTTTCGTCAATACTTTTTGCTATTTTAATTCTTTTTAATGGAATTTTATATATGAAATTTTTTTTTATAAATTTAAACCTATTAATATTAAAATAGTTTTTTGACATAATTAAATCAGATAATCTTTTTGTTCTTTTATATTTTTCAGCAATTTCATAATATCGATAAAATCCAGAAAAAAGCTCATCACTTCCCTCCCCTGTCAAAATAATCTTAGATTTATTTCTTTTTTTTATATTTTCACAAATATAATTAACTACCAAGCCATTATAATTTGTTAGTGGAAGAGTTGTTTTTTTTATAAAATTTATTAAACTTTTTCCAAAACTACTTTCATTAATTTTTACAAATCTATGATTTTTTTTTAATTTAGAACTTACTTTAGTAATTAAATTTGTCTCATTATAATTATATTTTTTATCAAAAATGGCAGTATAAAAATCAACATTATTCGTTATTTTTGATATAAGTGCAGAAATAGTAGAAGAATCAACCCCTCCACTTAATAATATAGATATTTTTTTTTTCTTTGGTACCCATTGTCTTATTATCTCATTAAATAATTTATCAAATTTAACTATTTTTTTATTAAAAGAAATTTTACTTGATGACTTTTTATTTTTCCAAAATTCTCTTAAAACTAATTTATGGTTCGTATATTTTAAAAAATGTGCTGCAGGTATTTCATAAATTGTATTATGTAAAGTCTTACCACCAACTATATTTCCATGAATAATATGCTCTAAATATCCAGATTCATCTGGATCAAATTTTTTCAAGTTTGATTGAAAAAAAATATTTATATAATTAGTAACTAAAAAATCTTTTTTATTATCAGTATAAAAAATATTTTTAATTCCTGCATGATCTCTAAATAAAGTTAATGATTTTAATTTAATATCGTAAATCAGAATAGAATAAAAACCATTTAAAAACTTTCCCAGTTTATTTTTTTTTTTTTTAAAAAGATTTAATAGTTCCTTGGCTTTTAACTCTTTTTTTTTTAAATCGGACAAAACCATACCATTAAAACAAATAATAAATTTGTTTTTTTCATGATAAAAATTATTTATTTCGTTTTTAAATGATAAAAAATTAATACATAAAAATTCATCATTCCATTTTATAGATTTTGGGTACAATGAATTTTTATAGCTTAAAATTTTTTTCGTTGAATTTTTTTGATTTTTTTTCTTGTTAAAAGAAGCTAAAAATATTGACATTAAACTATATTAATTTTTCGTATTTATTGCTCATTTAAAAATTTACTAATAATTGATTTTCTTCTTCAAAATTGAAATTAGTAAAGAGTTGTTTTTATTGTAAGGCATTACATCAAAAATTGTTTTTTCAAATTTTTTATACCACTTATTTTCATTCATATAAATATATTCATTTAGTAATTTAAAAATATATTTTTTATCTAAATAATTTATCCAAAATTTTCCAAAATTTTTTTTTTCAAATCCTGGATATCCAAAACGAGTAATTGAAATTGGTAAATTATGTTTTTTATTCCATTTTTTTGACTCCATAGAGCCATAACAAATAAATATTACCTTTTTTTTTAAAGCTAACATTTCATAGCCAAGTGTTGAGTCACTAGTAACAATTATTTTATAATCTTTACATATTTTATATGATCCATATTGAGAAGATGAAAATTTAACTGTTATATTTTTTAAATTATTCTTGATTAAAAAATTATGGTATTCTTCACACATATCATGCTTGAGTACTACATCTAATTTCAATTTGTTTTTAAGTGAATAATCATTTAATAATTTAAGAATTCGAAATTCATGAAATGGTACTGGTAATCCCTGATTGGGTATTTGTTTAGAAATTAAAATAATATCTTTAGAGTTTGTATTTTTAAGATCAATCATATTAGATTTAAAACTTCCAGAAACTATAAAATTTGCCTTGATTTTCTTTTTAAGCTCTGTTGCATAATATTTTGAAAATACAAAATAATAATCAATTTGATTATCTGAATAATTTAAATTTAATTGATTTAAAATTTCTTTACTTTTAATCCCAGATTGAATTGCAATAAACATAATGCTCGGAAAAAGTTTTTTTAATTTAAAAAAAACTAAATTAGTATCAATAAAAGTTACTATAACTTTGGGATTAAAGGTTTTAATAAACTCATATCTGTAGTTATTTTTTATATTAAAAAAACCTTTTAAAAATAGGACTTTAAGTAAAATAAAAATATTTATTTCTTCACCTCTATTAAAAAATACGTTAATTTTTTTTTCACTTATAATTTGAGATAAATTTTTTTTGGAATTTCCTGCCCCATCATAAATTAAGATTGGTTTTTTTTTTATTTTAAATCTCCATTTTGCAGAAAAAAATTTTAGAATTTTAAAAATTAAATTCATTAATGTTTTACATTACCTAAATTAATTCTTATATAGAATAGCTAATGCCGGCTTATCTAAAAGTAATGCATAAGCATTTATAGTTGGTATGTAAATTAAATCTCTTATTCTCTCCCCAATCAATATTTGGTCATGTTCTTTAATTGATTTGTAATCATCAGACCATTTAAATTTATGCAAATGCCTATCACCTTCTTCTAATTGGTCAGGATATCCTAAAGCAGCTACAAAATAATCATTTGTAGCAGAGCTATCAAATGATTCTTCAACTCTATAAATTTGACTTATACCTACTGAAGGTGTGAAATATTTAATTGGTTCTACGAACCCAAAATCTGAATGAGATTTGTTTAAAGGTGCTTCCTCATAGAATTTACCGTTATAATGAACTCCATAAGAAGATATAGGCCATCCAAAATTCTCAACAGGATTTTTAAAAGGATCTAAATTTAAGTTAACTTCATCACCACCCTTGGGTCCATGTTCAGTAGAAAATAATATTTTTTTTTCATTATCAAAATATAAACCTTGTGGATTTCTGTGTCCCATAGAAACCATTCTGTATTCTTTCGTTTTTTTATTAATGGATAAAATTTTTCCAAAAAGAGAATCTTTATCTTGTGCTTTTGGTCTATCGCCTAAAGGTCCAGTTGTAAGAAGTAAATGATCATTATCTAAGTTTGTTACCCTACCGCCAACTAGATCAAGTCTAAATCTCTGATCATAAATTTTACTTGTTCTTTTTTGATTTCCACATTCATCAAAGGTAAAAAATTCTTTAAATTGTAAATTTGATAACATAATTTCTGCTTCGAGAATTGCTGTATTATAACAAGTTTCATTTTCTAAATTAAATGTTCTTATGTGCCCAACATATAATTTATTATTATCAACAAAAATATCTCTGACACTTGGTTTTCCATAATGAAAAAATTGAGGGTCTTTAATTACTTTTTTCAAATTAGTCTCAATTTTTGTAAGATATAATTTTTCAGAATTGAGTTCTGAAATTTTTGAAAAGTAAAATTCTCCTGTCCCAGATGCTAAAATTAAATTATCATTAATTATATCAATATAACCAACTGGTTTTCCTTCAAATGCGTTGTATTCTGGAAATGGTATTGGTTGAATAATAATCTTATAATTTTCACCAAGTTTTGATGTGATTTTCTTTTCAATCTTATTGCCATTTATATAATCATACTTTGCATTTAGTAAAACTATATCTGCTTTTAATTTTCTCAATCTCTTTTCTTGATCTTCAATATATTGTGGTGATTTAAGTAAGACTTTAACTTTCTCTGGAATAAAGTTTTTCAGTGAAGATTTAATTGATCCTGATTTAAACGTTAAAGTATAAAAAACAAAAATAATTAAAATAAAAATAATGGTTAAAAATGAAATTTTTTTTAAATTAGCCATAATCATATCTTAATTTAGAACTATTTTTTTTCAAGTATATCATATTAGTAAACCTTAAAGATCTACTTTTATATAGCTAAATTTTAAAATGTCTTTAGGTTGTAATTTTAAAAAAAAAAGATTTATATTTAATATTGAGTCAGAAGCTTATATTTAGTAAATATCACTTAACTAGCTATAAAAATATATAATATAAAAATTCTGTTATGAAAAATTTTATTCAAAAAATAATCAATCTTACAGGTTATAAATTAATGAAAAGTAAAACAACAGATGCAACAGATTTGGATAAATTAAATAAATCTTTAATTACAAAATTAGATCCAGTAATTTTTGATGTCGGTGCAAACAAGGGGCAATCAATCACAAGATATAAAAAACTTTTTAAAAGCCCTATAATTCATAGTTTTGAACCAAATGAAGATGAGATAAATATTTTAAAACAAAAATATATTAATGATAAAAAAATATACCTAAACAATATTGCAGTAGGAGATAAAAAAGGAACCTTGGAATTTAATATCAATGCAAATAGTGGACATTCGAGTTTTAAAAACTTAATTCCTAATACTACTTGGATTAAAAAA
>MDTB01164894.1_pt1 | contig 19271 bp, 21 predicted proteins | sample 811161 | NCBI WGS metagenome assembly MDTB01 (sample SAMN05326650, study PRJNA326480) | marine metagenome | isolation source: seawater | place: Mediterranean Sea | collected 2009
ATGGTAAATTTTGAACAAGATCTTTACTTCTTCTTCTCTCAAAAAACTCAACTATTTTTAAAATTTTGTTATTATCAAAATAATCATCACTATCAAGTAGTGATATAATTGATCCATTTGACTTTTTAAAGGCTTTAAAATAAGAGTTTGCAGCATCGAGGGCAGGAACATTTTTTTTTTTCTTGGTCATTGAAAAATATTTTTATTTTATCATTCTTCTCATAGTTTTGAAGTATACTTTTTGAGTTATCTGTAGACTTATCATCAAAAACTATAATTTCAAAATTTGTATAAGTTTGATTTAAACAAGAGTTTATAGATCTTGATAAAAACTTTTCATTATTATAATTTGCAATTAAAATAGATACTAAAGGATTGTTTGTGTTCATTTGTTGATAGATAAATAAATATCTTTTATTATCAAATATATATATACAAATATTAAACAAATCAAATTTATATTATTTCAAGAATGAGAGAAAAAAGATTAATCATTTTTATGCCTTCAATAGAAGGAGGAGGTGTAGAAAAGAATTTATTTATAATTTCAAATTATCTTTCCAAAAAAATAAAAAGTATTTCATTAATCACTCTTTCAAATACCTATAAAAAAAAGTTTAATAAAAAGATAAAGTTTATTTCTTTAAAAAGTAACTATTGGAATTCAATCGGTAGAAGAAAAAAGTTTTTTATTAGTTTAATTGTTTTATCAATAGAAATTTTCAAAAATAGAAATTCAATTGTATTTTGCTTTCAGGGAAACATCTACTGTACATTGTTATGCAAGCTACTTGGTATAAAAATAATTGTTAGATCAAATACTGCTCCCGAAGGTTGGTCTCAAAATATTATTAAATATTTTTTATTTAAGACTATTTTTAAGTTTGCTAATAAAATAGTTGTAAATAGTATTGATTTTAAAAACAAATTTAAAACTCGATTTAATTTAGATACAATTTGTATATATAATCCCTTAGATAAGGAAAAAATTATAAAAAAATCAAAAAAAAAGGTTAACGTATTTTTTAAGAAAAAATTTTTAAATATAATTAATGTTGGGAGATTCACCGATCAAAAAGATCAAATAACCTTATTAAAGGGTTTAAACTTGTTGAAAAAAAAAATAAGTTTTAAATTATTAATTTTGGGAAGAGGTATTAAAAAAAAAGAACTTGAGACATTTATTGAGCATAACGAATTAAACAAAAATGTTAAAATTATTAATTTTCAAAATAATCCATACCCTTATATAAAATCTGCGGATATATTTATTTTATCATCCATTTATGAAGGTCTGCCAAATGTACTTTTGGAATCATTAGTTTTAAATAAATTTGTTATATCGAGTAATTGTCCAACAGGACCTAATGAAATTTTACTTAATGGAAAAGGTGGCTTATTGTTTCATCCAAGGAATTATAAGCAGCTTGCAAATAAAATTATCTATTATCTAAACAACGTAAAAAAATGTAAAAAAAAACTTAAATATGCCCAGTCTAAACTTAAAAGGTTTGATTATAATTACAATTTAGAAAAATATTATAATTTAGTAAAGTCTCAACTATACTAATCTAAAAGGTTAGCTAATTTTGCTTGATGTCCAAAAATTGTAAATGGTTTAATCTTTGACTTTGCGTTTATTTTTTTTTCAAAAATTTCCTTTGTTGATAAATTTTTAATCGCATATGACATTTTTTGTTGAAAGCTTTCTTTATTGTTTTTTTTAAAAAGAATACCACAACTATCTCCTACAAATTCCACAGGACCGCTTAAACAATCACTCGATAAAATTAGTTTATTTAGAGCTGCCGCCTCAACTAAAACAAAACCCGGATCCTCCCACTCTGAAGTCATTACAAACATTTTTGAATTCTTCAGATAGTTAAAAATATTATTTGTATAATCTTTTAAAATTACATCTTGTATTAAGTTTTTATCTTGAATTTTTTTTTTGCAGTACTTTTTTTTCCTCACCTGATCCAATTATAACAAGTTTCGTATCTCCAAAAATCTCTTTTATTTCAGAAAAATTATCAATTAAGAATTTAAAATTTTTTTGTTTTGTCAATCTGCCAATCGATAATATAAAACTTTTATCCTTGAGGTTTTTATCAATTTCACAATTCTTAAGTTGAGGTATTTTTCTAACTGTAATTATTGGATCCGAGAGCAGAAAAGTCTGATCTATTTTAAAGATTTTTTCTTTTAATAAAAGATTTTTTGTTACTTCTGTAGGTGTAAATACTTTAAATATCTTTTTTGAGCTTAATTTCCAAAATAATTTTCTTAAAATGTTAAGTTTTGGGTACCCCGAGATTCTTAATATAAATTTAGTTTTAAACTTAAAGAGAATTGCAAGAATTAACACAGGAACAGTAATTAAATGAATAATCAGATAATCAGGTTTTTCATTTTTTATTAATTTATATAGAGGAAATATAGATAATATTGAAAAGTAAATATAGAATATTCTACTTTGTAAGTAACCATTGATTGGTAATTTTTTTTTTAGATCAATTAATTTTTTAGTATTTATATCTTTTGTGCCGAAATCGTTTGAAAATTCATTCCATTCACCAAAAGCATTTATGATTGTTGGTTCAAAATTTTTATTATATTTTTTTAAACCATAGGCTGAATTTAAAACTGCTTTAACTGTAGCAACTTCACGATTTATATGTGGGGACCAATAAAATACTTTTTTTTTCATTTATCTATTTGCTTAAATCTTTTTTAAAATACTACCATTTTTAATTACCCATTTTATAACTTTACTTAAACCAATTTTAATTTCCGTAAAATTATGAAATTTAATAAATTTTTTAATTTTTCTATTGTCTCCGTGGGTCTTTAACACATCTGCTAATTGAAATTTTCTTTTCCTTATTTTTGGCTTAGAAAAATTTTCATTTAACACTTTTAGTATTAAAGAAAGTTTAATAGGTTTGTTAGAACAGATATTAAATATTTCATAATTTTTAGATTGTTTTTTATTTATTAACTTATCTAAAATGAATATGGCATCATCTATATAAGTAAAATCTCTTTCATGATTTCCATAGTTATTTAAATTAAACGTTTTTTTATTTTTTATTGCGAGCAAGTACTTTAGAATAAGCATATCTGGCCTCCCCCATTCACCATAAATTGTGAAAAATCTTAAGCCAGTAGTTTTTAAATTATAGTATTGAGAGTAGATCTCTGCCATTTCTTCGTTATTTCTTTTACTTAAAGAATAAATATTTTTTGGATTACATTTTTCTGTCTCTTTAATTGGAAAATTTCTTTTATCACCATAAACAGAGCTGGAAGATGCATAAATAAATCTATTTACTTTTTTCAATCTACATAATTCTAAAATATTTGAAAATCCGTCTATATTTGATTTAATATATTCTTTTGGATTAGAAATAGAGTATCTAACACCAGCCTGGGCAGCAAGATTAATTACCAAATTAAATTTATTTTTATCAAAAATTTTTTTTATTCTTTTAAAATCTGATATATCTGATTTATCAAATTTAAAACTTTTAAATCTTTTCAATATTTTTAAACGTTCTCTCTTATACTCTACTGAATAATAATCATTTAAATTATCTACTCCATATATTGAGTGTTTTTTTTTCAATAAATATTTAGATAGGTGAAATCCTATAAATCCTGCGCATCCTGTAATTAAAATTTTCATAATATTTTTTGACTTTTAGAGAGTTTCATAATTTATTTTATTCTTTTCAGAGTACTTTATTATATTAAGCACTCTTTTTTGCCATGTATATTTTCTTGCTGTAAGAATCGAATTTTTTTTAATTTCATTGAATCTTTTTTTATTTTTGAGAATATTTTTTATAGTTTTAACCCAATCTTCAATATTTTTAATATCACATAAAAAAGCATTAAAATTATTTTTAATTATATGTGAATAACTTTTATGCTTTGAGGCTAATATAATTTGTCCAGCAGCTAAATAATCAAATAATTTTAACGGGGACATATGGTTAGAAATATCCACTGAACTGTGGTTTCCCATTACTTTTTTTCCATAGGGCATCAATATAATTTTATGAGATTTGAGGATTTGTGGAATTTTATTATAAGATATATGGCCCATTAAATGTAAATTCTTTATTTTTTTACATTTTTCTAAAAGTTTATATTTAGCAGTTTTTAAATCTCCATATACATAAAAATTAACAGTATCTATTTTTTTTGATAAATTAATAATAATTTCAAAACCTTTACCGTGAAAAAGACTACCCGTATATACACAACTTTTTTTTATATTTGACTTACTCCGCCCCGTAAAATCTTTTAAATCAACTGCATCATCTAAAACTGTAAATTTTTTTTTTTTTAAAATTATAATAATCATTTAATCTTTTATTAATTAATACAAAAAAAATCTTTTTCATAAAAAAATTTGTTTTTAATATATTGAATAAATATTTAGTAGGACCAGTAGTTATCTGGTGTATTTCTAGTAAATTTTTTTTTCCTAGTAATGATAAAACTATACTTGAAATGGTGCTTCTTGAGTAAATTAGATAAATATCTTTTATATTTAATTGAAAGAAAATTTTTAATGAAAATATTAACCTTAAAACTAAATTCATTTTCTCAACATTTTCAAAAATTGGTTTAATTTGAAAATTTGATTTTAATAAATATTTTCTTTTTAATATTGAAAAATTTATATTTTTTGAGTTTATTACAAATAATAAAACCTGATGACCTTCCATTGCAAAAGCATCACACATTTTTAATACTTGTTGAAGATAGGCAGATTTAGAATTTAAAGAAACTTCAGCAATGTAAATAATTTTTTTTCTTTTTTTCATTAAGGGGCTATTTTTTTGTAAAATGAAAGCATCCTATGCCATCTGGCTCATTTTGGTTTTCAAATTCTTTTCTAGAATTATATTTACTTTTAAAAATATATGTTTCTTCTAATAGATTAAAATTTTGGAATAATTTTTTTACATAGCTTAAATTACATATTCTATGAGCGTTGAATTCAATAATATTTTTTTTTCCTATTGGAAAAGAAATGATCAAATTACCACTTTTTTTTAAGACTCTAGAAAATTCCTTCACAGAATTTTCCATACCTAAAGTATCTATTTTATCTCCATATCTTCCTAGGCCGATATGTTCAATAACAGAAAGTGAAGACAAGTGATCGACAGTCGCATCATCGAATGGCAATTTATTTATGTCTCCAATTTTAAATTCTACATTATCTAAATAAATATTATGCTGTCTAATATCTATACATTGTATTTTGCTTAGGGCTGAAGCATACGTTATAAAACTTAGATTAGATCCAACATCTACTAAAGTAAGTATTTTATTTTCAGAAATTTTTTTAAATGCCCATAAATCTTGTAAATGAAAATATTCTAACTTAAGTCCTTTATCATCTTTGTCAAAAAGATAGGGATGAGTGGGATAAATTTGAAAATCGGTATCTTTCAAATTTTTTTTAATTTTATGATAATCATTAAAAAAGCCAAAAATTTCTTTATAAAATGTTAACGGTTTCCTAAGAATTAGTTTAATCAAAATTTTAAAATAATTCTTAAATTTTTGAAAATTTTTTTTTTTTCTGAATATGCTCATAAAATTTATTTAATTTTTTTATTTCTAATATTTCAATATTCTTATATTTGTATTTCACAAATTTATTACCATCAAATTTAATAAGAAAACTTAGCAATTTGTTGAATACTTTAAAAGCAATCAGTAAAGAAACATATATTATACTCTCTCCACCGTTAACTCTTATTTTAAATTCCTCATTTAAGTGATTTAAAAAACCATATTCTGACGAAAAACCTTCGGGGTTTTTTTTTGATAAAATTTCACTTTTTTTTGAACAAACATAATTAAATTTTTGGGATTTTATCATTTTGTATACTAAATCGTAGTCAGCGGAGCATCTATATTTTTCATCAAATAAACCAATTTTTTTTTGCATTTTTTTACTCAAAAAAAAACCACCTGAATTTGAAGGAAATATATTTAAATGTGTACTTATTTTTTGTGGATAGAAACCAGACAATAAACGTTCTCTCATAACGCTTCCAACAAGACAATCTAATTTTGCTTTTGAATTTTGCATTTTTTTTAAAATTTCAGATGCATTATGGCTTAAAATATCTCCTGAATCTAATAAGCCTATAAATTTACCCTTAGCTAGCTTTATTCCTTTATTGCTAGCATCCCATATTCCATTATCTTTTTCTGAAATCCAATAATCAATATTACTATTATAATGCCTCAATAATCTTAAATAACCTTTCCTGGAACCACCATCTATAATTATATGTTCTATTAAATTTCTATATTTTTGACATTTAATACTAAGAATTGTGCTTTCTAAATCATCATTTAGGTTTACAGTTATAATCGAGAATAAAGGTCGTTTCTTTTTTTTTTTTCTTGTACCGCCTGTAAGTAAACCCTTTTTATTTGAGTAAGAATTAATATAATTAAAGTTAATCTTTTGCATAATTTTTAATAAAATATTTAATTTTATTAGTTATAAATTTTATATCTTTTATACTTAAGTTTACTGAACTTGGTAACCAAAGGCCTCTACTGCAATAGTATTCAGATGTTTTAAGCGACCCTTTAAAATTAAATATTTTTAGAGTATTTAAAGGTGGGTAGACATTTCTTGTAATAATATTAAATTTTCTTAAATAACTTTTTAATTTATTTGGATTTTTTAAATATATATCAATAAACCAGGGTGTTTCACTCTTATTAAATTTAAACATTTTTATTTCTTTAATGTCTTTGAGTTCATTATAGTAGTTTTTAAAAATTAGTTTTTTTTGTCTAACTCGATAAGAAAGGTTATTAAGTTGACTTAATCCTAATGATGACTGCAAATCAGTAAACTTAAAATTATAACCAGTTGAAAAATAAATATCATTTCCGTCAGTCTTTCTTCCAAAATTTTTTAATTCTTTTATCTTCTTAAATATCTTTGAATTATTAGTGACCACAAATCCTCCTTGACCAGTCGTAATAAGCTTGGGCATACTTAGAGAAAATGATGAGGCTATTCCAAAGGTTCCATGATGCTTATTTTTTGAATATGATCCAATTGAATGTGCAGAGTCTTCTATAAGATATAATTTTTTTTTATTACAAACTTTTTGGATTTTATCTATATCGCCCGATCTCCCATTAAGAGTGACATAAATAATGGCCTTAGTTCTTTTATTAATTTTTGAGAGGACTTTTTCTGCATCAAGGCATAAATTTTGATCTGAGATATCGCACAAGATTGGTTTAGCGCCTGCTAGAATTACCGCATTAGCTGTGGCCACCATAGTATAATTTGGAATTATCACTTCATCATTTTTTTTAATTCCAAGAGCTAAAATTATTGATAATATTGTTAGGGTTCCATTAGGATAGGCAACAGAAAATTTGGAATTTACCACTTTAGCGAATTTTTGCTCAAACTTCTTAGTAACTTTATTCTCTGTAATCCATCCATTTGTTTTTAAATATCTAGATATAGCAATTTTATCTTTTTTTGTTATTAGGGGTTCTATTTGGTTAATGAGTTTCATGCTCTTTCTTTTATCACGACCTGTAAAACTTTTGGAAATTTAAAATATTAAAAATAAACACAGGATAATAATTTATCCTGCAAATACGACCATAATTATTAATTTTTGTAATATAAAATTTTTTATTATTTTTAATATAAATAATTCCCCCCCCAAATTCCTATGATCTTTTTAATTAATTTAATTTTCTTAATTTTTTTAAATGTAGTAATTTTTTTTATATCTTTTTTTCCATAATAACTTCCTTTTTTAGATGGAATAATTCCTTTGTAACCCTTTAAAACTAAATCAATTACTTTCTTTAAAGACTTTTTTGCTAAGTTCGTTTTAAGCATTTCAATACTTTTATAAGAATTTTTATAATTTATTTTAAACTTATCTTGTAAAATTATTTTTCCACTATCGATTTTAGGATCGATGTAGTGAAAGGTATATCCAGTATATTTTTCATTAAAAAAAATTGACCATAAAGTTGAATTTAAACCTCTGTATGAAGGTAAAATTGAACTATGATAATTAATGACTTTATTAAAGCATTTTAAAGTTTTCTTTTTTAAAATTTGATTACAACAAAATGAAAAAGCATAATCATATTTTAATAAATTTAAATTTTGAACAAAATTTTTTTCATTTATATTTAAAATATTTTGAATTTTTATATTTGAGAATAATTTTATAAAAATGCCGGTATTGTTAAAAAAAAAATTATGTTTTATTGGATTGAATATTTTTATAAATATAAAACTAATTACATTTTTGAGTAAATTTTCTTTTTTTTTTGATGTATTATAGAATTTTTTTATTTCTATATTATTTTCTTTCGATAATTTCAACATTTGCCAAAGTAAAATCCTGCAGATAATATTATTTAAGTCTCCAAAAATTACTATTTTAATTTTTTTTTCACTTTATTTTTCTTTGAATTTTTTATACCAAAGTATTGTATCTTCTAGTCCTTTATTTAAATTATAAATAATTTTATAATTAATCTCTTTTTTTAAATTTTTACTGTCACAGACCCTTCTTGAATTATCTTTAATTTTACTTTTATTTATAATTTTTTTTTTAAATTTAGTTTTCTCTTTAATAATTTTAACCAGTTTCGAAATTTTAATTGACTCACCTGACCCAATGTTAAAAATACTTGATTTATTGACTTTTATTGCAGCTAATATCATAATTCTTGCTAGATCTTTTACATAAATAAATTCTCTTATAGCCTCAAGACTGCCGAATAATTCAAAGTCTTTATTTTTTAAGCATTGTATAATCAATTTAGGAATTATGTGCCCATAATTTAAATCTAATGTATCGCCAGGCCCATAACAATTGGCTGAATAAAGTGTTATGAAACTTGTTTTTGATTTATTTTGACTAAATATTTCCCCCATGACACTCAAATTTCTTTTCGACCATCCAATTCCTAGATGACCTGCAAATGGTAACTTGCCATGAAGATTATTTTCTTGGAGAGCCTTATTGATATTTCTTGGGTAAGCATGAAGATTTCCCAGGGTTATTAATTTTTTGACATTATTTATTTTTGCTGATTGAAAAATATTAAGATCTTTACTCATTGTTATATAAAATTGATCAGACATGTTCTCTTTGGTATACTTTATTCCACCTGTTGCTGATGATAAATGAAAAACAATATCAACTGATTTAAGTTTCGAATTTAGATTTTTTAAATCAAAATAGTTAGTATTTTGAGAATTCAGTTCTTTAATCTTCAAATTTTTGATCTTTAAAGATTTAAGTTCTCGAATAATATGTTTTGAAATAAAACCATTAGAGCCTGTTACAGCAATTATTTTATTATTAAGGTTTTTTTTTAAAAACTTTTTAAAGTTTTTTTGCAATTTTTCTTGCTTCATCTAAACTTAAATTATAATTTTTTAAATCACTCTCTACCATCATCAAACATAAATCTTTAAATAATACCTTTGGTTTCCAGTTTAATTTTTTAATAGCTTTTGTGCTATCTCCTAATAAGTCAGGCACTTCAGATGGTCTTAAATATCTTGATACATTAGATTTTACAAACTTAGTCCAGTCTAGTCCTACTGCTGCAAATGCTTCCTTAGCAAAATCTTCTATAGAATAATTTTCTCCAGTAGAAATAACAAAATCATCAGGTTTTTCTTGTTGTAATATTGTCCAAATAGCTTCCACATAATCACCAGCAAATCCCCAGTCTCTTCTAGCTGATAAATTTCCTAGTTCTAAAAATTTAATTTCTTTTGTTAGTATCTTCGCAATTCCGATAGTAATTTTTCTTGTTACAAAGTTAAGCCCTCTTCTTGGAGACTCGTGATTAAATAAAATTCCATTAGCAGCAAACATATTAAATGCCTGTCTAAAATATCTAGTAGTATAATAAGCTGCAACTTTTGAAACTCCATAAATACTCTGAGGTTGAAATAAGGTGTTTTCATTTTGTGGTGGTGGGGAAATTCCAAACATTTCACTAGAACAAGCTTGATAAAATTTCGACTTAACTCCTTTGTTCTTCATTACTTGTAAAATATTGAATGGTCCAAAAGCATTTATATCTAGAGTGCTGTCAGAAATTTCAAAACTTACCCCAACATGACTTTGAGCAGCTAAATTATATATTTCATCTGGCTCAAATTTTTCTATATTTCTTTCTATACTATTTAAATCCGATAAATCTCCATAAGAAGTATCAAAACTATCAGGATGACTTTTATATAAGTGATCAATTCTTGCAGTATTGAAGGCGCTTGACCTCCTCATAACACCAATAACATTATAATCTTTTCTTAAAAGTAATTCAGAAAGATATGATCCATCTTGTCCCGTTACTCCAAATATGAGTGCTTTTTTTTTCATAAGATCTTTTAAGTTAAGCTTTTCAAAGTATCAAGTAATTTAAGAATTATAACTTGAAGTTTGTTCAAATTATGAACAATATACAAAAAAACTCATAATATATATCAATAATTTAACTTATTATTTTTTTTTCCTTACTTAGCCAAAAAAGAGTCTAAATCGCCCTTGTCATCAAACTCATACCATCGCCTATTTGATCTAGTATAAAATATTGAAAAATTTTTTTTTATGAGGAAATTAAAAAAATTAGTCATATCCATTTTCTCAAATTTATCAGGGTTTTTTTTTAAGTGACTTTCATAAATATTTTGAAGTTTTTTTATTATATTTGAGGAAAATTTTGTAATTCCTATAAACCGTCCATCAATGTCTTTTATATTTCTTGTTTTTTTTCCTATAGAAACAATTTTTTGATTTTTAATTTTTAGTGTTTCAGAATCATCTAGTAACTTTCCTTTTTTTTTCCAAGTTTTTTTCCAATTAAAATCAATTAAGGTGGTAATATCTTTTTTTGACTTTATTAAATTTTTAAGATCTTTATAATTATAAAGTATATCTGAATATGAAATTACAATATCTTGATTTTTATCAGAATTTTTTATTGCTTTAAAAAATGTATAAACCATGTTGGTCGTTAAATATTTTTTATTTTTTATAAATCTATATTTATGACCAACTCTAGCCTTAATTAGATTTTCTTTATATCCAGTGGCCAAAATAGTATTTGTTTTTTTTATTTCATTCTTCTCAAGATTTTTAAGACATTTTTCAATTAATGTTTCGTCTTTGATTTTAAGTAAACACTTAGGAGTTTTAAGATTAAATCTTCTCCCTCGACCTGCACACAAAATGACTGCAATCATTTTTTTGTAAGTTTTTTAATTAAATCAGTTAATATTTTTTTGTTTTCTTCTCTTTCTGGATGCCACATAACTCCAATAATTTTATGTTTTTTTGAGATAAACATCTCAATATTCTTTTCCTTATCAAAAGCTATCCTATCAAATTTTTTAGATAAATTATTTTTTTTTATTCCAAAATTATGAAAACTATTAACGTTTAAAATTTTTTTTTTTTATAACATTATTTTTTACAATATATATGTTATGACGTGTTCTCATTTGATTTCTAACTTTTTTAATTTTACCGCCAAAACTTATATTTAATAATTGTGCTCCTCTGCAAATTCCTAATATCGGAATTTTTTTTTTAATTGCTTTTTTAATTAAATTTTTTTCTATTTTATTTCGCATTAATACTTCTTTTTTATTTGAAATAATATCGTTACCTCCTGTTAAAATTAACAAATTTATTTTTTTTAAAATTTTTTCTGATAAATAAGTATTGTTTGGTATTAATTTATAGTCAGATTTTTTTTTTCCAAAATAGTCTATCCAATAATGATCTAAAAAATCTATATAACCTTTATAATATTCTTTTATGTTTGATGTTATGCCAATTTTAACCATTTATTTATTCCTCAAAACTTATTTTTTGTAGTTTACAGTTTATATTCAATTCTTTTTTATAAATAATCTTAGAATAATTATCTTCTCCAAAACCAATTATTGCAGGAACATTTAATTCTTCACACCTTATTGACATGTGTGAATTTATTCCACCAAACTTAGTTATTAAACCTTTTATTTTATGAGAAAATATCCAATCAAATCCAGGATCTGCGTTCTCTATAACTACTATCATATTTTTTAATGATTTTTTTTTGGATTTGCCATCTAAAAATACTAATTTTCCTGATATATTTTTATCAGTTATGAAATTTGGCTTTGACAACAGTATAGACGATACAAAGAAATCATTATTTGAAACAATTAAATAAGGCAATTTTACTAAATTAAAATATTCACTTTGGTTTTTATAGTCATAAAATCTCTGCTTTAAAATTTTTAAATCAGAATTTTTTTGGATTTTAAATATTGTATTCAAATCTACATTAGAAAACTGCTCAGTAAGTCCCATTTTAAGTGAGTAAATCCTAAGTAATTGTATTCCATCGCTCAAAGATCTTGAAAAAATAAATTTGTAATTTTCTCTTAGTTTTAAAGAGGCGATACAAAAGATTAGTAAATTCTTAACGTCAATATTTATTTTTTCCTTTTTTAATATTTTACTCAGTTTAAAAAATTCTCGTTTCGTGATTAATTTTTCAGGATTTTTAAAATCAAAATTTAAAATTTTTTCAAGCTCAAAATTCTCAATTTTATTTACCATTATTTTTTCATTATATCTTTTGTTAACAATGTCATAAGTATTTGGTCTTAAGTGAAAATATTTTTTTTCAAAATCTCTAATATTGATTTTTTTTTGTTTAAGTCTTTTTTGATCATAAATATAATCGTGAGATACTGTTTTAAGATGACTTAAAATTTTATAATAGCTAGATTTTGCTAATATTCCTGCATCAATCAAAGAGGTAAGAATTTTTTTTGATATAAATGCATTCCGTGCTTGTTTTGAAAATGGCATTAATCCAAGATACTTACATTTTTCTAATAATTTTTCTGAAATTTTAATATTATTTTTTTCGTTTAAGTATTGCTCTATACATAAAATTCTAAAATTTTCTAGATCAAGTAGCTTAGTCTTCATATCATAAAATTCATTTTTATAATTTTCGAGAATATTATTTGTTAAAAGTTTAAGAGAATTTATAAAAATCTTTTTCTCTTTTGTTGATAAAAAATAATAGTTTTTTTTTACTTTTTTTTCTAAACCAAAATAGTAACAGTTATCAGTAATTTCAAATTCAATTTTATCGTGAAGATATGGCTTTTGAACTAATTGATCTATCCAATAATTTGTAATTTTTTTTTGAATTTTTTTGCTTAAATCTTTTGGTAGAAAAGAATTAAACGACATTCTCAAGTCAATATATGGCTTTCCTGTAAAAGAGTACATAAGTTTAGGTTTTTTCAATTTTTTATATCCCATTTCTTCTCGAGCCTTTGACCAAATTTCATCTGTAACCAAAAACTTATATAAAGAGTAAGAAAATAAATTTGGTTGAAATCCAATTATTTCTGCAGGATTCCAGTCTGGCATTAATCCAAAAATAGGTTTATTTCCATAAATTGAATTCCTTTTTAAAATTTTTTTGAATTTCCTTTCATTAATTTTTAATAAATTATTAAATTTACTCTGATTAATTTTTTTCCATTTAAATGAAGTTGAAATAGGTCTTATCTGTAAAATAAATACCTTATAATTTTTATTTAATGCAAATTCTATATCTAATGGCTTAAAATGATAAATATTTTCAATTTTTTTTATAGCATGAATAATTTTTTTGAATTTTATTGACCTGATATTTTTTTTTGATTTTCTTGAAATATGAATGACTCTATAACTATTTTTGTCACCAGCCGTAACTGAAAGAGTTGAGCTTGTCTGATCATTGTAATTTATTGAATAGTAAGGCGCTCCATCACTTAATGTATAATTTGTTACTACACCACTACAAATAGAATTTTTTACAAAATTTTGAATTATTAGATAATTTTTTAAAAAGAATTTTTTATTTTTATCGAATTTCTTATATTGATTTATTAGGTTAGTTACTGAGTATATGATGTTTTTTTTATTATTTTTGATATCAATAAAACTTTCAAATTTACCCGCTAATGAAGATTTAGATGAATCTTCTTTATAAAATGATGATCTTATACAAATTCTTGAGCCTAAGGCTTTCATTACTCTATGAATCAATAAATTCTTATTAGTTTTCCACTCCCCAACGTTGAAAAAAATGAATTTTGGTATCTCTACATTCGAAATCTTAAACTTACTTAAATGACTTAAATTCTGAGCCTTATTTATGAACATTGTTAATAAATCTTAATTTTTTTTTTAGCTAAAAACTTTTTAATAATGATTACTTTATTTAAAAATTTTTTTTTAGATCCATCATTATTTAAAAAAATATCTACTCCTTTTGGATCTTTAAAAGGAAGATCGACACCAACCACATTTTTGATCTTTTTTTTTAAAGCTTTTTTATAGAGTCCTTTATAATCTCTTTTAATTAAAGAATTCAAATTTGCTTTTATATAAATCTGTACGAAATTCCTTAAATTTTTTCTACACCAATTTCTATATCTTTGAGATGTAAGATTTGCGCTAATTACAAGATTAATTTTTTGGTTAGATAAGTATTTAACGAATGATGTCATTCTTTGAGCATTTTTATCTCTATCTTTAATGCTATATTTTAAGTCATTACCAAATAAAGACCTAAACTCATCTCCGTCTAATAAAATTGTATTTTTGTATTTTTTTTTAAAGCTTTTATAAAGAAATTTGCCAATAGTTGTCTTGCCTGACCCTGATATTCCGGTGATCCATAAAATCATCTTATGATTAATTTTTTTTACAAATATACAATGGAGATCTTTTTATTATTTTGAAGTATCCATTTTTTTTTAACTCTTCATCATAAATTTTTTTGTATTCATCCCAAAAATTATCAACAAGTTTAATGCCTCTAGGCTCTACTCCAGATGCAACAAATCCCATTAAAACTTCCCAATCAGTTACTCTCAACTCCTCTTCCTCTATTTTTTTTTCAAATTTAAAATGTTTTGGTAACATTTTATCTGCAACTTCCTCTGTAAAAGAGTCTATAATCCTGTCAGTTGGAAAATTTTTATCTAAATTTCTTCCTATCTCGTATACGTTGAGCATATGTTTTTCACTATTAGTTGTTATACTGCAAAAAGATGATTGTTTATCATTTAGACAGTCTTTAAGATTCTTGATTGAATTATCTTTATTTTCAGCATGATAAATAACATTGTGACAAAAAACTATATCAAATTGATTTTTATATTTTTGTAAATTATCGATATCTGCAATTTCGAAAGTTTTTTTTGCATTAATTTCAGCAGTATTCACTTTCTCTTTTTCAACCATTGCAGATGTAGCATCAGTAAAAACAATATCAAGATTATATTTTTTAAAGTTTTCTAAATTTTTTTTCCAAAAAACACCTGTTCCACATCCTACATCCAAAACTTTTATAACATCATCATTTTTTTGAAATTGTGAAAGATCATGCTGATTAAAAATCCATTCATGAAATCCAATTTTATTTTTCGTATATTGGTGAATTCTAATTCTAGCTTCTAAATATTTAGTAGATTTATATTGCTTTTCCTTTAAGTATTTTTTATTAATTTCTTCACTCATAACTAAATTGTAAATATTTTTTCTATACCTTCTATATCTCTTTTAAAATTAACTACTTCGTTTTTTTTATCAAATTCTAAACAATACATATCTGGCATACTTATTTTTTTCCAATCATTAAATGTAAAACTTGTGTTTAAAAAATACTTTAGAATAATACCAATCGAATTTCCATGGGAAACTAATATTAAATTATAGTCATTTTGATAGAATTCATCCAATATTTTTTCAATATTCTGCTTTATCATTTTTACATGTTCAGATTGAGATGATCCATTTTTTACTTTAAAATTTTGATCACTCCACATTTTTTCAATAATTTGATGCTTAGATAAATTTTCGTCCTTACCAATTTTAATTTCCTCTAATGCATCACTTTGCTCAATATTTATACTCATATCAAAAGATAGTTTTTCTATAGTTTGCATTGCTCTTTTGAAAGGACTAGAAATTATTCTTATTTTTTGATTTTCAAACTGTTTTTTAATTTTTTTACAAAGCGATATTGCTTGAGTATTGCCATCATTATCTAAAACTCTTTCTCTGTCAGAGCCTTCCATTGAAGCCTTTCCATGTCTAATTAAATATAAATTTTTTTTGGCCATTGAAGGTAATTTTTTAGTTTCTTTTCAATTAAGTTTAATTCTTTTTTGTTTAATATTTTTTTTGCTTTAAAAATGTTTTTTTTAGAATTATTTATATCAAATTTTTTATTCTTCAACCTTTTTAAGTTGAGAAATTTCAGTAATTTTTTTGTCTCTGTATCATAATCTAATATGAAATTTTCATATTTGATAAAAATTATTTTCTTGTTATTTTTAAATTTTTTGAAATTTGCCATTATTAGTTTATACCATTTAATAAATATATGAACATTATTACCAGGATAAGATAAAGATTTTCTTGATTTCATGCTTGCAAAGATACTTCTGGGATCTCTAGTAATGATAACAATTTTGCTATTGGTAAAAAAAATTGAAGAAGTATCTGGTTTCCAAAAATTAATACCTTGATCGATAACAATATTTTTCTGCTTTTTAGTTTTTGAAACTAAGAAATTATTTATTAAATTTTGGGCAGTTTTTATAAAAATTGATTTTTCAACTGGTATTATCATTTTAAGAAATCTACTATCCTGCGCACTTTTAATTTTGTTTGATAATTTCCAGATAATTTTATCTTTATTGCTTAACCCAAGTCTGTAAAATTGTGGAAGACCATAATATTCTAATCTAATTACTTTTTTTTTAAAAATCTCAATTTCTTTGAAAAATCTATTATTATATAAAAATATTTTATTATTATTTTTTTTTATAGAAAGTTTTTTTAATTTATTTAAATACTTATTAAATTCATCAAAAACGTAAGCACAGTTGTTAATACTAAAGTTTTCATAAAAGCCATAATACAAACTATTCAGTCCTCCAGGGTCTGTGACAAATCTAAATTCAGCTTGTTGATCCTCATCAGGAAAATTTTTAAAAGGGCTCACAAAATCTTCTCGATCTAATAAATAATCAAAAATTAAACCGGCCCCACTTAATCCTGGACTTGAAGTAATCACTTTAATTTTTTTCATTTGATTTTAATTTTCTTAAAATTTTTCGTACTATATTTTTGATAGTTATCTCTCTAGTTAAAACTTCTTCAATGTCAGATAAATTTTCGTTATTTCTTTTTATTATTTTTGCTACACCAGAGCTTTTAAAATTAAAAGTTAAATCAAATTTATCATAATTAGAATTATATATATCTAAAATTTTATAAAAAGTTTCTAGATTATTAATTTCACTATTAAAATTATTCCTTTCTCTTTTTTTTGAATACGGCAACCAACTAATATCATCAATTACCATGTAACCATCTTTTTTTAAAAAATTGTAATAATGATAAAATATTTTTTTTACATGTTCGGCATCATGAAAACTATCGATATATATTAAATCAATTTTATCAGGGATATGTTTTTCTACTAATGAAAAGTTATCATCACTACCATGTATAAAAGTCCAACTATTAGAGTTAAATTTTGATGAATAATCGTCAATATCTACCGAGTAAAGATGACCATTATTATTTTCACAAACTTTTAAAAATAAATTTGTAGACAGTCCGTGACGTACTCCAAATTCTAAAATTTGCGGATTTTTTAATGATTCAATAAAATGACCAAAAGTTTCTGATAGTTTTTCGACGTACTCATCCTTCTTCATGAACTTGACCTATATCAAAAAGAAAATAATTAAGTAACTTATTTTTTGCATATCTTATTATTTTGTATATAAGTGGCTTTTTTATGAACATTAAACGTTATTAATGAAAAAAAAGAATAAAATTTCAGTTGTACGTCAAGTTAATAGAGTTTACGCTAAATTAAATCCCTCATTTTATTTAAAAAATTTAAATAATAAAAGTGAAGTGATAAAATTCTCTAATAATAGAAGAAATTTTTATTTGAAGCTCAAAATAACTGACAAACTGTTAAAAGATTCGACTTTATTAGATTTAGGTTCAGGGGCTGGGCAAAATTCTCTGAGTTTCTCTATGATGGGTGCAAAATGTACTTTAGTTGATTATGATAAATTTTCTTGCCAGCAAGCAAATATAATCTTCAAAAAATACTCTAAGAAAAAGTTCAAAATTATTAATAAAGATATTTTTAAATTTAAATCTAATAAAAAATTCGATTTTGTAGTATCGAACGGTGTAGCGCATCACACCAAAAATTCTTTTAAAAATCTAGAAATAGCATGTAAATTTGTCAAAGAAAAAGGATTTATAATATTTGGAATAGCAAATCAAAGTGGCATGTTTCAAAGAAATTTGATGAGATTAATTCTTTTTAATATTTGTGAGGACGAAAAAGAAATATATGCCAAAGCTAAAATATTATTTAAAGAAAGCATTTCAAGATCAATAAAATTTAGTGGAAGAAGTGCTGATGAGATAATTGCTGATACTTTCGTAAATCCAAAATTTGCTGCAATAGATGTTAAGAGCATATTTAGAATTTTTAGTGAGCACAATATAACTCTATATTCAGCTTATCCTGACATTAAAGACATAGAAAATTTTTTAGGTTTAAATGAAACTCAATTTAAGCTTCTTAATAACAAATCAAAACAATTTCATAATATAGTAAAAAGAAAAAATGAAATTCATTTACATGATTTTCAGTCATTATCATTAAATACAAATATAAGTCATTTAGGTAAATATTTTTCTAAAATAAAAAAATTAGATAAAATTAGAGATTATACTTCTAGAATAGTGAACGACAAAAATTTTAAAAATTATAATGTTAACCTCAGTAAACTTGTTTCAAACATGAGACAATTAGATCATAAAATATCTAATTTAGAGAAAATAAGCATACTTGACAAAAAACATAATAAACGTTTTTTTAGAGAAGCAATAAATATTATAAAAATTATGAATAAAAAAAATAATAATAAAGAAAAATTTTTTAAATTGAAAAAATATATTTCCGAAACGAGGTGCATCTTTAAAGGATATAATGGGGTTGGCATGAACTATTATGTTGGTTATAAATTAGGTAAAAATGATTTCTTCTAGTAAAATAGATAATTTAAATAAAAAAGGTTATTTTGTAATTAAAAA
>MDTB01215945.1_pt1 | contig 19271 bp, 16 predicted proteins | sample 811161 | NCBI WGS metagenome assembly MDTB01 (sample SAMN05326650, study PRJNA326480) | marine metagenome | isolation source: seawater | place: Mediterranean Sea | collected 2009
ACTAATAAATTTGGGTGTTGAGGAACAGGTAATCAGCGATATAGAACTTCAAGAAAAGACCTTGATTGAACAAGACCACAAAGCACTAATCGAAATGGATTGGCCGAAACCAGAAACAGTTACTAAGGGCGTAACGACTCTAAATGATGCAGATACACATTCTCAACATCTTTCTAGATTGAAAGGTGAAGAACACCAATTTTCAACATCTCCACTTGATACTGGAGAGTTAAGTCTTGAATATTCAGAAAAAGGGGGCTGGACATATGCAAGGGCAATTCAGCAAGCGATGGCTGATATTGCAGATAGGTACCAAGAAGACTGCGTATTTATTGGAGAAGATATGGAAGTTGCCGGAGCATTTGGAATGAATATCTCACTAAAGAACGCAGGTCATTCAGATAAGTTGGTTGATATGCCACTTTGTGAAGCAGTAATTGTCCATACAGGTATCGGTGCCGCTCTCTCAGGAATGCGCCCTATGGTTGAAATCCAGTTTGGAGGTTTTGCTGCACTTGGATATAATGCTCTAGTGAACAATGCCGCTATGCTTCGATGGCGTTGGGGTGCAGATTGTCCAATGACAATTAGAATTCCTCTTGGGGCGAAGACTCGCTCTGGACCTTTCCATGCGAATATGATTGAGTCTTGGTTTGCCAATGACCCTGGATTAGTCGTCTTAGCACCAGGAACTCCACAAGATGCCTATGACTTACTAGTTGAGGCTGCTGAATTAAATGACCCAGTAATAATGTTGGAACACATCGGATTATATGGATTGAGGGGAGGATTGACAGGATGGGGCCAAAATATCAATCAAATAGTAGATACAAAATCAGTGAATGAATCTATTGAAAATAATGAACGATACAAGATTGGTAAAGCAGAGGTTATTCGTGGTGGCCGTGATGTTACTTTGGTTACATGGGGTGCTATGTTGCATGTTGCAATACAAGCTGCAGAAGAAATCAGTAAACAAGGTATTGAGGTTGAAATAATCGATCTTAGAACATTATTGCCATTTGATTCGAAGACATGCATTGAATCTGTAATTAGAACCGGAAGATTAGTTGTACTTCAAGAAGGTCAATGGAATGGTGGACTTGGACATACAATTCAAAGTCGTATTCTGGAATCATGTTTCTATGCCTTAGAATCAACTCCTGCAGTTATCGGTGCACTAGATACTCCAGTTCCCTTTTCTCCACCACTAGAAAATTATACAGTTCCTTCCATGGAACATGTGATAGAGGTATTGAAGGTAGTTGTAAAATCTTAATTATTCTAATTATTTATCAGGATTTTTTGAATTTTAAAACTTTGACCATAGTGTCCCCAATTCACAACACCAGGTTCTGTAAATATGAAATATTTAGTTTGAAATTGCTTACCTAGTTCGGGATGTTCTTGTTCTAGAGAGATATTTATTCTAGTACTGAAAGTTCCAAGACTACCCACGCATGCCACCCCTTTGATGTCATCGACAATAACAGGATGTCTCTCTGAAAGTTGCTTTGGTGGATTTTCATCGAATCGGTGTATGTCATTTTCTAAAGACAAATTTTCTTCTGTAGCAGGTATGGTTTGATAATCGGTATTAGTAGTCATGATACGTAATTATGTCGAGGTATTATAAAGAATCTCAACCTAAATAAATTGATAAAAAAACATGGGGTTTTATTCATTTACCTGTGACCTTTGGCAGAGGCTATGAGCGACTACCGTATTGCGATTTTGCCTGGTGATGGAACAGGAAGGGAAGTTGCTCTTGAGGCTACAAAAATCCTTGATACAATCGCCTCTAATTCGAATTTTGGATTCGAGCAAATGGATATTCCATGTGGTGGTCAACTGTACAAGGAAACTGGGAAAGAATGGGAAGAAGGTTCGTTTGAATTATGTCGTGATGAGGCAGATGCTATCTTTCTTGGAGCGATTGGCCATCCTGGGTCATACCTGCCAAATGGAGATTTAGCAGGTGGTTCGGTAATTCTAGGTATGAGAAGCGGTCTTGACTTGTATGCAAATGTCAGGCCAGTGAAACTCTTCCAAGGAGTTCTTCACAAGGTTCATGGCAGATTCACACAAATCTGGCAGCCAGATATGGTGGACATGACGATTCTAAGAGAAAATACAGAAGGCTTGTATTATTCATTGTTGAAAAGAGCGTCCAACAGGGCTCAAGGATTGGAAGATTACTCAATTCCTGATATGGAATTCCCAGATTTGAAAGGAGAAGTTGCTTACGACCCTAGACCTATTTCTTCTCACGGGACCGAGAGATTGGTAAAAATGGGATTCGATATTGCTCAAACAAGGAATGGAGCCCCTGCAGATGGTGTCAGTAAAGTTTCATGCATAGACAAGAGCAATGTTACACGTGGTTGTCAATTATTTAGAAGAACATTTGACCAAGTTGCTAGTAATTATCCTTCTATAACTACAGATTATGGATATATTGATGCATTTACACAATGGATTACTAGAAATCCAGAACATTATGATGTAGTAGTCACTTCCAATATGTTTGGAGATATCGCTACAGATTTAGCATCTATTTTACAAGGTGGCATGGGTATGGCAGGTTCTGGAAATATTGGTGATGACCATGCTTTCTTTGAACCGGTTCATGGTTCATCTCCAAAATATGCTGGAATGAATAAGGTAAATCCAATCGCTTCGATTAATTCAGTTCAAATGATGACTGACTGGCTTGGTCGTAGAAACCAAGACGAAAGTCTACTAGAAATTTCAAAACTTATCGAACAAAGTGTTGAAGATCATCTCAAAGAAGGAAAAATGTTGACTTATGATTTGGGTGGAACCGCATCTTGTAGTGATGTTGGTGATGCAATTGCAGCAAACCTAGCAAATAAATTATCAGAACTTTGAATCTAGAATTAATCTAGAACTTCTGATTGATTGTTACAGATGAAGTATTTTCAATGTCGATGATTTCTTCATCTTCATCTTCATCTTCAACTATAACTTCCAATTCTTCTTCTTGTCCACGAACACCCTTTTTTGCCTCAAGTTTTGAGATTTGAGTTTGAAGAAGTTCAAATTCAATTTCTAGGTCATCCATAATGTCTCTAACGGTTTCCATTTGGCCGTTAATTCTTGATGCGAGCTTCTTCATCTTTCTCAAGACACGCTTCTCGGACATAAAACTGCTAATCAATTCTTAGTTATCAATTCATACCCTATCGATATTTGAGTTTAATTTTGATTTTTCTAGTATTTTATAACATTGGGAAGCAAGTACTGCGCCAATAATCGTAGTTATCCAATAAATTGGTATCACACTTATTTCGCCAGAAATCAAATTTGGGCCAAAAGTCCTTGCAGGGTTCATAGAAGCGCCTGTATAAGGTCCAAAAAAGAATGCTAATAATGCGACGACAAATCCGACCCATAGTGCAACAATTCGAGTATCATCCGTTTTAGAAATAATGAAATAAATACCCATCATTAGTAGAAAAGTAATCATAACCTCAATTATAATTCCAACTCCAAGGTCGACCTTGAAATTTGTAAAACCGTGCTGGCCGACAATCAATGCACCCGCAAGCGCACCTAATAACTGGGCAAATATATATGGTAATAGAGCATTTTTTTCCAAGTGATTACTTCTATAGAATGCTATGCTAACTGCTGGATTTATATGCGCACCACTAGTATTTCTTAATACTAAAATCGCGATGAATACAGCGATTCCAAAAGTTGAAGATATCAATAAGTTAGACATCTCCAATTTGATACTAAGGCAACCTAAGAAAACCATCAAAGCAGTTCCCAAAAACTCAGCACCCAAGCGCTTCAGCATAGCCTATGCTATCGACTCCAGTTAATGCCTTTTTCTAAATAGTTCATATATTCAATGATAAGCGTGAATAAGTAAGCCTACTTCGTAAAGTCATGGGGGGCAGTCAAAAAGAGATGGGGATCCCCGAACTTTTACAATTCAACACCCTTCTAATATTGGGGGCACTTTTTATTGGAATAATTGCCAGTCAAACACTTTCCTCCAATTTTGGTTCCAATAGTTTTCCAATTACCTTGTTTATTTTATTTCTAGCATTGGGATTACTTGTTGTATCTGCTGACTTCTTTATTGAAGGTGCCAAAGGTTTGGCAAGAAGAGGGGGTATTCCAGAAGTTGTAATTGGTTTGACAATTGTTTCAATAGGGACTTCATTACCTGAAATTTTAGTCACAAGTACTGCTGCAATGGATTCCTCGACCAATCCTGAAATTGCAGACTTTGCAATTGGAGGAATCCTTGGTTCTATACTAGTCCAGATAACTTTGATTCTAGGTATTGTTGCTTTATCTAGAGGGCTTGAAATAAGACCATCATGGCTGAAAAGAGACGGTCAAGTGATGATGCTTTCACTGCTATTACTTTGTTTATTCTTACTTACTGAATATAGCATTTCTCGCTTAGAAGGTATATTCCTTTCCTTCAGTTATTTATTTTATATAACATGGTTATTATACAATAGAAAAGTAATTCAAAAAGAGGAAGATGAGGGCAGAGATAACGAATTAAAAGGTATAAGTTGGACTGGAACCGCCTATTTTGTTATGGTAGTAATTGGACTTTCTTTAGCTGTTTTTGCCGCTCACCATTTGGTTAATTATGCCAGTGATATAGCATACAAGCTCAATGTTCCTCATTCTGTGATTGGTACAACTGTTTCAGGGCTTGGAACTTCGTTACCAGAATTAACAATTGCCTTGATGGCCGCTCGTAAAAGCCAAGGTGTTGCCATTGGAACTCTGATCGGCTCAAACATAACTGACCCACTACTTTCGATAGGTTCTGCAGCAATAATTAGTCCATTGACAATAACTCCTGAAGGTGTAAATATGATTATTTATTTCATACTCCCTTCCGCTGTGATATGCACTTTAATCGCTTTACTAATGATGCGAACCTCATATAAATTCAAGCGATGGGAAGGCATATCACTTATTTCGCTTTACTTTATTTTCTTAGCAATATGCGAGTATCTTAGACGTATAGGCTTCTAAGTTGGTTCTTCAAACCATTAAATCTTAACCTACTTCCCCTTCGGCATCACATGGTCAACTTTCAGTTAGATGAGATGCAAGAGATGTTGAAAGAGCTTGCTCATGAATTTTCAATGGAAGAAGTTAGACCAAATGCTGAACATTGGGATAATGAAGCCTTATATCCAAAAGAGGCAATCATGAAAGCCCATGAAATGGGATTACTTAATTTGCATATTCCTGAAGCATATGGCGGCCCAGGTCTAGGTTGCATGGAAGAAGTAATTGTCAATGAAGAATTAGCATGGGGCGACCCTGGTTTTGCTACAGCAGCATATGCAACCGCTCTAGCATGTGCTCCAATAATTACAGGTGGAACTGAAAATCAAAAGCAGAAATGGCTAGGAATGGTTGCTAAAGAAGGTGCTCTAGCATCATACGCAGTTACTGAGCCGGGAGCTGGTTCGGATGTTGCTGCTTGTAAGACAACAGCGATTAGGGATGGAGATCAATACATAATCAATGGAGAAAAAATGTGGATTACCGGTGCAGGACATTCTGATTTCTTTTTTGTACTCGCTAAAACAGATCCTGATGCAGGTTATCGAGGTATGTCAGGATTTATCGTCGAAAAAGGCGCTGAAGGATTCTCTCTAGGTAAAAAAGAAACCAATATGGGTCAAAGGTGCTCAGATACACGTTCAATTGTTTTTGATAATGTAAGAGTTCCAGCCGACCAATTAATCGGAGAAACTGAATCAGGAGGATGGATGAATGCTATGAAAGCATTCGATTTGAGTAGGCCAAATATTGCTGCCCATGCTACAGGTTTATCGCGTGCTTCTTACGAGCATGCTCTACAATACTCAAATGAAAGGATGACATTTGGTAAGCCACGTCACAAGCATCAAGCAATACAATTCATGCTTGCAGATATGAAAACTAAGATAGAGGCATCTCGGATGTTGACATGGATGTCGGCATCACAATCCGATTCGGGCATCAAGAACACCGAATCAGCAGCACATGCCAAGAGATTTGCTGCAGATACTGCCATGGAAGTCTCTACAGATGCAGTTCAGATTTTTGGCGGATATGGTTATTCTGAAGAATACCCGGTTTCAAGATTGATGCGAGGTGCAAAGGTTATGCAAATTTATGAAGGTTCATCTCAAGTTCAAAGAATGATTATTGGAAGAGAGATAACTAAGGATTTCTAATCTTTCTTTCCGTCATGATACCTATCATCTTGCCTTTCCCAAGTATCGATGAAGTTTTCGGCATCAAATATTTCTTGATTTTCCATTTCCTGCTTTGCTTCATGGAGTCTATTTTGCCAATCATTCCACATCTGTTCATCAATATCTGGGTGGTCTAGATAATGTTCATCAAAATTACTGAATGGTGGATTTTCACAAATATAATCCACTTCCTCTTCGATAATATCTAACTCGCTTCCATCATTTCGCTCTGTCTGATAGAAATCCTCCATATTTTGCATATCAATTTCAGTCATAATCCCTTCTTCTTGGAATACAATTACTTCTTGGAGAAAATCTCTCTTGCAAACCAAGAATTGAGCTAATAATGGTACACTCATAGCAGTACGTCTATCATTTCGCAAGGATAATGCTAATGCTGCCAACCTATCTCCTATTGGCATTTTATTTCCATTTCCATTGGTATTGATACAAATATCCGCATTGAATCTATTATTTCGAATCAGATCATTCTTATTAGCAGCCCCTCGAACTTCAATATGCCATGTTTCATTTTCAAAGGGGCTGAACATGTGCTTGTCTCTGACTTTAGCTGAAGCATGATACCAACGTCTTGATTCACCATTCACTGTCATTGAAATATAGTTTGGAAGACTGAATTTTACATCCATCCAATCATTTTCTTTAGTTATGTCTTCGAGTAATTCTAGTGAACGCTTTTCAGGGTCTTGCTTAGACATATCAAATTAGTTTTTCAACAGTTTATTAAGGATTAACCATAAACACAAAAGCCAACTTCTTTCTAACCGATTTATGGCCAGCAATCCTCCAGCAATAATTATTGCAGCAGGGCTAAGCAAACGACTAGGTCGGCACAAAGCATTTGTGGAAATTGCTGGTAAGACATTATTGCAACATGCTATTATCAGGTTACAATCATTGAATTGTAAACCTATAGTTATAGTAACCAATCAAGATTGTTTATTTCAGGCAACAGTTGAATCAAATGGAGCAAAAGTTTCGTTAAATGTCAATCCGGATGAAGGTAGGACAGGAACAATTCAGATCGGTCTATCCGCTATTATTGATGAAATTGGAAGGATGCCAAAAAAAGTTATCCTTGCTCCGGTCGATAGACCTGGATGGGGCTTGAAAAGTATAGTTAAATTGATTGATAATGACATTAGTTCATGTCTTTCCTCTAAAGGGATAAATGGCCACCCTGTTAGTTTAGTAGGGAGTGACTTACATAAATTATTAGCAGCCGATAAAGAAACACCTTTAAGAGATATAATTTCATTCGAAAAAGTGGAGGTCGAAGAGCCTCTACTTGGATTGAATATCGATACTGAAGAAGATTTGATTAGGCTAAATGATAATTCAAAATTCTTTGAACAACCTTAATCGCAAAAAGTATGTGTTAAGAACTCTAGCCTTAACCATGACAGCAACCGTTCTACGCTGGGCATTAGATTGCCTAAACCAGCGTAAAGCGGTAGTTTTAGCAACGGTTATTGAGACCTCAGGTAGCGTTCCTGGTAAAGTAGGAGCAAGGATTGCAATGAGTGACTTGGGCAATAGTTGGGTTGGTACAGTTGGTGGAGCAGGACTTGAAATGAAGGTATTAAGCCGCTGTAAAGATTTAATCAAAAAATACTCTAATCCTTATGGGGAAGTAAAAATATTCGGACTTAACAAAGGTGCGAAGGGCTATGAAGTGCAACCTCTTGATTCATTATGCGGGGGCAGAGTGACTCTGTCCATCGAGGTTATGATTCCTATGCCACACATACTTCTAATCGGTGGTGGGCATTGTGCTCAGGCATTAGCAGACAGTATCGATTTGTTAGGATGGTCTTTTTCTGTTCACGATACTCGTCAAGAGTTTTGCAATAGTGAATTATTCCCTTCATCGTCTAAACTTTATCACTCCAATGTTGCTGATTTTCTTAAATCAATAGAAAACGAAGAGCCTTCAAAGTTCTCTGACATCCTTTTACTTGGCCATGATTGGAGCGAAGATCAACAAAGATTACTCGGTTTATTAGAACTTTTTTCAAATTCCAATTTAGAATTAAATGGCTCTCAAGCGCCTCGAATTGGAGTCATAGGTAGTAGGTCTAAGTGGCAAGAATTTGAAAAGCAAGGGCTAGAAAAAGGAATTAGTCAAGAGATGCTCGATTCGGTCATATGCCCAATTGGACTAAACATAGGTGCACAATCACCCGAAGAAATTGCAATTGCAGTTTTAGCTCAAGTAATGTCGAACTTCAAGAATATTGACCCCAATGAACCTAATTGGAGATAGTTTATCTAAACACTTTATCTCTAAAATATTCTAATTCCTCAACCGACTCAATGATGTCATCTAGGGCTAGATGTGCTCCTTTTTTGGGATATTTATCTACTTCTGGATACCATCTCCTTGCCAGTTCTTTAACAGTTGAAACATCTATCATTCGATAGTGTAAATATTCAGCAACATTTGGCATTTCCTTTTCTAAAAACCGTCTGTCATTCCAAACACTATTGCCGCACAGAGGAGCAGTATTGGGGTCGACCCACTCTTTCAAGAAATCGAGTGTCCTCTTTTCCGCATCGATTAAACTTACTCCTTGTTCTCTAATTCTCTCGACTAGTCCACTTTCAAAATGGTGCGTAGTATTCCATTCATCCATTCCTTCTATCAGCGATTCATCCACAGTAATAGCCACATTTGGTCCATGTGCAATAATATTCAATTCTCCATCGGTTATGATTGTGGCTATTTCGATAATAGATTCTTTTTCAATGTCTAGTCCAGTCATTTCAAGGTCAATCCAAACCAACCTTTGTTCTCTTTCGCCCATGTACTCGCCAAACTATCTCATCTTTTCAAATGGGCGTAGTGTTGATGTATTATCCCATCGAGGAGAGTACATGTCCGAGGCGTTGGAGGCTGAACTAGTCCCCGAGATTAATAATTCTCGGATAGTGATAGCGTTATCGATTACTTTGTTGATTATTGGTGCAATATTTTTTGCTTTATCTGGAGATAATGCTGAAGAAAGCGAATCTCAAGCAGTGTCGCAAAGCGATGATGGATGGCGTTCTTTCTCGGTAGTTGCTCCTATAGATACTGGGATAAATGTCTACCATGACCATTTTAGAACCAATGAAACATACCCCCAATGGTTGCTCGATGGACTTGGTGTAAACAAAGTGTGTGAACTGACATTTAATGGTTCATGGCAAGAGAGGTATGACGCTGACAAGACCACTTGCTGGGATACTCTAAATGCGACAGACATCGTATATTTCCCAGGAACAAAGATCATTGGAGCATCACCTGATGGCGATAGTGACATACTAATCTTAGATGACCCGAACGATGGTCATGGTTCAGCAGTCACAGGAGCGGTTCTAGATGCCAATCCTAATGCAGTAATCTTTTTTGTCGAAGGTTTCAGTTCCGAGGCGGTTTTAGCAGCAGCCAATCAACCTCTAGTCGACGTTATTACAACTTCATTTGGTGCGATTGGTTCCTTGCCATTCCCTGGTATAGAGGATGCAACTAAAGTTGCAGTTACTCAGAAAAACAAACTTCATACTGGTGCAGCAGATAATTCACCATCTCCTGCAGTTCAAGATGCTACAGCCGGCCCTCCTTGGTCGATTGGCATAGCAGGTTATGCCGAGGAAGGCGATGACCAAAAAGAGATTATGTCGGGTTCTTACCCAGATATTTCAGCAGATTGGACACAAGTTTTGCCAAATCATGACGACACCGATGGCTATCATGAAACATCAGGAACTTCTTTTGCTACACCGAGGACCGCTGGAATAATCTCATTTATTCTTGAAAACCTCCGCGAGGAATTTGGAGATTCAGGTTCCGGTGCTTCGGATGAAAGAGGAGGATATTTAGTAAATGGAACCAATATGACAATCTCCAATGCACAAGTTAGAGATGCATTGAACCTTTCAGCTTGGTATCCTGATTTAGGTTGGGACCCAACTTCGGGAACAATGCCTATATCTCCAATTTTACCTTGTGCTCAGACCGGTTGGGGATTGGTCAATCTATCTAATATTGAACCTATAATCAAGCATTTAAACGGTAGCGAAATACTTCCTCAAAGAGCCTCTGATGTCGTAGCATGCATGCAAGTCAATCAAGATGCTAGAGAAGCATATTGGGGCGCTTACCCAAGTAGTGTAACTCAAAATTTAGATACTGTTTTTGGTGATGAAGGAGTAAATGTTAGAGATTAAGTTTATTTTTTGCTTTCTTACATCTTCACAATGCCTTCAAAAACTATTGGCGTGTGCATGACACGAGCGACATGATGAAAATTAATCGAGTAACGATTTCAATATTTTGTTTATCCATACTTATTTTACCTATGCTAGCGATTGCAGCACCAGCTCCAATCACTTTAGAAGAGGATGAAGAAGGCTGGTGGGTAAACACCACAGTCGATAGAAATGGAAATGGTATTGGAGATATGGTTGAATTACACATGGATAATCCATTTTTCCTTGATGAAGATAACACACTCCCTTTGATTATTGATTTTGACCATACACCTGGTGAAGATGAAATTGCAATGTTAGAAAAAGAAGTGGACTATCAACATGAATGGATTCTTGAAGGAATAGACGCACTGGCAGGAAGAATTTCAGTGGATAAAATTTCGGATACATATGAACTTCCTGGAGTTGTAATGATTGAACTTGATGGAATGTTATCTATTACTAACGGAGATGCTGTAGCGCTTCATGGAGTCGATACAGCATGGCAAGAAACTGGCTATGACGGTTCGGGTGCTACAGTGGCTATTATCGATACAGGAATTGATGGAAGCCATGCTAGTTTGGATGACCAAGATGATGATAATTCAACCAATGACCCGAAAGTAATTGCTTTTTACGACCCAGTAAACAATCCTAGTTTGACCAATGGCACCGAGGTTTTCCCTTATGATGACCAAGGTCATGGTTCACACTGTGCTGGAACAACAGCAGGTACAGGAGCACCGACTTATGAGAATCCGGGGATGGCTCCACAAGCCAACTTAGTTGGTGTTAAGGTGCTTGATTCGGGTGGCTCCGGTTCATTTGCAGTCGTAATGGCAGGAATGCAATGGACTATTGACAATCGTTACCAGTTTAATATTAGAGTTGCCTCGATGTCCCTCGGTGGATTTGGATTGATTGAATGGACTTCTTCAGAAGAAGACAGTGTGAATCGTATGGCTAATGAAATGGTTTACAATGATATTACTTTATTTATCGCAGCAGGTAATTCTGCTGGCCGTGGAACAATAGGAACTCCTGGTAGTGCGGAAGACGCAATTACAGTTGGCGCTCTTGACAAAGACTCTTCCATAGCAGTTTACTCTAGCCAAGGGCCAACAGAGGAGAACCGAGTTAAGCCAAACATCGCTTATGTAGGCACTGATGTTATGTCGGTAGCACATAATACAGGCGATGGATATACTGCATTTTCGGGTACCTCAATGGCTACTCCAGGTGCTGCAGGTGTAGCTGCGCTTATGATACAAGCTAATCCAGACCTCAGCCCATTTGAGGTTAGAAATTTCATGCAAGAAACTGCAGAATACCGCCCTTGTACATACATGGGAGATCCTGCTGGCGGTGATGGTTGTGATGATAATGATGTTCAAGCGATTTTTACTAAGAACCGACAAAATAACGTATATGGACACGGTGAAGTTAGAGCTCTAGATTCTGTATTAGCAGCTGCAGAGAAGTATTACTTATTTGACAATTCGATGAATGTAGAACTTGAAACAGACCCGACTCATGACAACATGCATACTCATCTATCTCCTGGTGATTCAATTGCTTTCTCCGCATCTGGTGGAATAGAAACAATTCAGTGGAGAAGTAATCATATTGTCGATGATTGGACAGTTCTGCACAGTTTTGAAAAGTTAGATACTGATGGTGAGATAACTGCAATTGAAATAATTCATCAATTAGAACACCTTCCTGGCATTGAACTTGATGGCAACCATACTATTTCTATCCGCGGATTAAAGTCTAATTCATCTGGTGGGCACTCATCTTCTCCATTAATTACTATTGACATAATGATGCATGATTCCGCTTCTGCCTTCATGCCCGAATCTGAAGAGACTCCTGGATTTACATTTATCACTATTTCAATTGCCACAGTTGCTGCACTATTCATCAATCGTAAAAAACAAGATTCCTCTGAATCGATTTATGATATTGAATAAAGTATTTTTTACAAAAATACCCAATTCCAGTTATTTGTCGGCGGTGCAGTAATCAATGAGTATACTAACCGTCCTTCATGGGATGGTTGAAAGACCCTATCGGACAAAATCATCCTAAAGTAGGATTTACTTATCGAATAATGAGGAGATTCTCTCGTTCTTTGATGAGTGTTTGGTTCCGTGAATTAGACATTGTTGATAATGAAAACCTTCCTCAAGAAGGGGGTTTGATGTTTATTGCATGGCACCCGAGTGGCTTGATAGATCCAATGCTTATGCATGCATCACTACCGGGTAGGTTGTCGATTTTAGCTAAACATACACTGTTCAAAGTTCCGATTCTTGGAAGATTAATTCGTTCATCCGGTGCTTTACCCATCGAGCGAGCAAGCGATAGTACCGATAGAGAGAAATCAAGGAAAAACAATGAAAGATTACTTTCTAAAGTCGGTGATGAAATCGCATTAGGAGGTAGGCTACTGCTATTTCCAGAAGGAACGACTCACACAGACTCATCTGCAAAGCGTGCACGTTCTGGTGCAGCAAGGATCATGCTCCAAGCAATTCGTAAATCAGAGCGGTTAGAAACTCCTATGCCAAGAATAATCCCAGTTGGGCTTCACTATTCCAATTCACAGAAATTTAGGGAACGTGCTGCTGTAATTTTAGAAAGACCTATGCAATTGCCTCCGATTCCCGAACCTAAAGAAGAACTTGATAAAATTTGGATAGATGAAGTGACAAATTCGATTGATTCTGAATTGAATAGAGCCAGCCATTCTAAGACCTCCTGGGAAGAAAGGCGTTTGATATGGAAAGCGCGTAGTGTGGTTTATGCTGAGAGAATTAAGCAAACTGGAGGTAAAATGAAGAAACCGAGTTATTCGGAATCTGTCATCGGTGCAAGAAGGATGCGGGCTGGTTGGGAATTCATTTCAAAACAGGAACCTGAGAAAACAGAAACACTTGTTAAAAATTCTATAGAACACTTTGATGAAGTAGAATCTTTGGGGATAACTCCTTTCGATGTTGCAGCAAAACCAGAGAAACCATCAATATTCGGCTATCTAAAAGCGATTACTATCTGGGTTTGGTCCGCTGCATGGATGCTTGGACTTGTAACGTGGAGTGCGGTTATAGGAAATGTCCCACCATATCAAGGGAATTATGCTGTAATGTGGTACTTGAAGAAAGGAAAAATCTCGGCCCCTATTCAGGGTACGATGAAAGTGATGTCGGCGGTAATTATGTTCCCCATTTGGTGGATAACTGCTTCTTTAATGGTCACTTGGTTACTTCTTTCATCTTCAAGTCCTGTATTTTCATTGCTAAATATGCATTGGCTTTTAGCCAAACTAACAATGCTAAATCCTATACTTGTTTTCTTAATTTTGTTAGTCTGGTGGCCTATTTCGGGTAAAATGCATTTGAAGTTATACTCTAAATTAGTCCAGAGTTGGCGGATGTTAAAGCGGTGGCAAAGGTGGCGCGATAACAAATTAGATTGGCAATCATTACAAGGAAGGCAACAAAATATCGGAGGCCAGTTGATATCTCTTGGTGATAGTTTAGTTCTTCCAGGTGACCCGGATTGGGTCGAACCAAAAACAGGAACTGATGATAATTTAAGTGTCCAATACAGAAATTAAATTCTATCCATTCAATGCCTATATTGATATGCGTCTTTCCCTACGTCTTGATGGGTGAGAAGTGTGGTAGGTACAGAATATGTTCCAATGACTCCTAAAGCACCGTCTGAAATATGGTCTGCACAAGTCAACGGTGAAGCATTTGAAGGATTGATTACTTCCAATGCTATTCTTCTTGACGTGTTAAGAGATCAAGTGGGAACTCTCGGTGTCAAAAGAGGTTGTGATTTAGGTACTTGCGGATGTTGTACGGTAATGATTGACGGCGATGCTAGACTTTCTTGCCTTTGCCTTGCAGGTCAGGTTTCAGGAAGTGAAATTACCACCGTTGAAGGTTTGTCAGATGGCGCTCATTTGGCACCTATTCAATCTTGCTTTGCAGAACATGGAGGTTCACAATGCGGATTTTGCACTCCTGGATTTTTAATCAGTGCTCAAGCATTACTTACCACCAATGATTCACCAACAGAGGAGGAAATCTCTTGTGCGATTGAAGGTAATTTATGTCGATGTACAGGATATCAACAAATCGTTGATTCAATCAAGGCAGCAGCTGAAATTCACAGAGGAGAGTCACAACCAGCGCCTCCTGCAAGCGACCCTCATCCTAATCCACATCCTGATGGCCCTGAAGAGCCATCGATGCCTCCAGGTCATGCAAGGTGAGATCATGTCTGCAGGATACCGTCAACAACCTAATTCTGCGCGCAAAGATGGTAAGCGCGTAGCAGGTAAGCAGGTATTCCCACCTCCCGGTTCTGGTGGTTCAGACCCTGTTATGAAGGAAAGAGATTTGAATTTCATTCCTGAATCAGTAGGTGGTAAAGAACCTCAACCAGCGGGCTCTCATATTCATGATAGAATAAGAACTGGAACAATAGTTGGTAAACCTCTTCCATTAGTTGACTCTAATGCAAAGGTGACGGGTCAAGCCTGGTACGGAGATGACGTTAGATTAGCCAATGAGTCTATTGGAAAGATTTTACGTTCCCCTCACCACTATGCCAAGATAATTTCCATTGATACTTCCAAAGTTGAAGCACTCCCTGGAGTCATTGCTGTTGCAACAGGAGCAGACTCCCCTCATAGTTTTGGGGTATTGCCAGTGACAAAAGATGAGCACGCAATGGCTATTGAGAAAGTACGCCATATGGGAGATTTAGTGGCATGTGTAAGTGCTGTAGATGAAGCAACAGCTATTGAGGCATTGGGATTATTTGAAATTGAATGGGAAATTTTAGAACCGGTGTTTGACCCTAAGAAAGGACTTGAAGATACCGATGAGCCTATTCATTGGAGAGGTAAGTATCATCTGGCAAGAACAAATGTTCAAAAAAGAGTATTCCAAGAATTTGGTGACCGTTCATTGGTAGAAAACCCCTTCTCTTCCTCTCATGGAAAATGGACTATGGCAGGAGTGCACCATGGATTTACTGAACCACATGCTGTAGTTGCTCACTGGGGCCCCAATGGCCGTCTTCAATTATACACCCCTCAACAAGTTCCACATTATACTCACAGAGCACTTTCTACAGTTCTTGATGTTCCAATGCACCAAATAAATGTCATTAGAACATTTGTTGGTGGTGGCTTTGGAGGTAAATCAGACCCCTTCCCACACGAGATGTGTGCAGCAATTTTGGCTAGAAAATCAGGCCGGCCCGTCCGAATAACCTTTGACAGAGAAGAAGTTTACTGGATAAATAGAGGGCGTCATCCGAGTAATATCGAAGTTAAGATGACAGCGGACGATGAAGGTAGAATTTCAGGCTTTGATATCGATGCATTGATCGATGGAGGAGGTTTTGCATCTTTTGGACACGTAACTTCATATTACAATGGTGTTTTGGCCACTGCTCCTTATGAGTTGGGTTCATTCCATTATACAGGAGCAAGAGTTTGGACAAATAAACCAGCATCTGGTGCCATGAGAGGTCATGGAGCAGTCAATACACGTTGTGCTGTTGAGGTCGGTCTTGATGAAATGGCGGAGCAGATGAATGTCGACCCGATAGACCTTAGATTGGCTAACCTATTACCTCCCCATAGTAGAACAATTACTGGATTTAGAATTACTTCTAATGGTATGAGGGAGGCCCTTGAAAGAGTCAGAGAAGGTTCGGATTGGGATAATAAATTCCGTAAACTTCCATTAGGCAAAGGAATCGGGATTGGTTGTGGTTTCTTCATTTCAGGTTCAGGTCTACCAATTCATTGGGATCCAAATCGATTTCCTCATGCGACAGTCCATATTCAAGTAGATATGGATGGCGGGGTAACTGTTCATACCGGTGCAGCAGATATAGGACAAGGCTCTACTACCGCAGTTGCCCAAGTTGTTTCAGAAGTTTTGGCTTTACCGATAGAAATGATTCATGTCAGAAGTCATGAAAGCGATACTTCACCAGTTGATTTGGGTTCATACTCCAGTCGTGTTACTTTCATGAATGCTAACGCAGCAATTAGAGCAGCATTAGATATCAGAGAAAAGTTACTCAATGCAGCATGGGATATTCTTGGTTATCACCCAAATACGTTAGTAATCAATGATAGAAGGATTTACTATAAACACGACCCTGCTATTGGTGTCTCTTATCTCCAAGCACTTCACAAGGCTCAAGAAGATAAAGGCGCTTTGATATCTAGCGGTTCTTATCGTTCACCTCCTATGGGTGGAGTTCACAAAGGTGCAGCAGCAGGACTTGCTCCCGCTTACTCGTTTTCATCATATGTTGCAGAAGTTGATGTAGATATTGAATTAGGTCTAATCAAGTGTACCAATGTTTGGGCTGCTCACGATTGTGGTAAAGCACTAAACCCATTAGCAGTCAAAGGACAAATAATCGGTTCTTGCCATATGGGATTAGGGCAAGTACTTTCTGAAAAGATGGTTTATGGTAGGACTGGACATTTACAAAACGCCAATCTTCTTGAATACAAGATTCCTTCAATCCACGAGATGCCCCATGTTGAACCGATTATTGTCGAATCCAGCGACCCAGAAGGGCCGTTTGGGGCAAAAGAAGCGGGAGAGGGACCTCTTCTACCAATTCTACCAGCAGTGGTAAATGCAGTTTATGATGCGATTGGAATACGATATAATGATCTTCCTTTAACCCCTGATATCGTGTTTAAAGGCGTTGAAAAGAAACGTAAAAAATTGAAATTAGAAGATGCGACAGACCTTCCTTCTCCAAGGTTTACTCATGGTCCAAAGAGTATAGAACTTCAAAAGGCTCTTGAGAAGCGTTCAAAAGAACATAAAAAGAGAGATTTAGCTAGGCAGAAAACGGAAGATACATCTCCATATGTTAATGGCGTTCTGTTCGGTTTTGATCCAAATATTCCTTTAGAAGACCAAGTTGAAGGTTGGCGTATGGCTACAGAACCAGACCCAGAACAATTAGCTGAGTTAGGTCTTGCGGGTAAGGCGTGGCTCAAGAAAGAGCAAAGGCACATGGGAGATGAGAAATAATGCTAATGCCACCATTCGTTCTTCACCATCCAAGTACTGTCAAAGAGGCATGTAATATTGCTTCTAAGTTGATTAAAGATGGTGAAGAGTTTGATTGGGTTTCAGGTGGAACAGACTTGTTGGCCAATTATAAGTGGAGAATTAATACCAAACCACATGTAATCTCTCTATCTAAAATCCCAGGTATCGATACAGTCTCTAATCTAGAAATTGGTTGTATGGCACGACTTTCAAGTTTAGAAGGGGGAAATGTTCACCCAATGATTGCTGAGGCCGCTGAAAAGGTCGCTTCATCTCTTATTCGTAAAAGTGCAACATTAGGTGGCAATCTCTGCCTTGATACCAGATGTTTTTGGTATAACCAAAGTGAAGATTGGCGTCGTTCAATCGAATGGTGTCATAAAGCAGATTGTGGTACTGGTTCAGATTGTCGTGTTATTCCAAATCAAAACACCTTGTGCGTAGCAACTTATCAAGGAGATATCGCTCCAGTTTTGATGGTTCTTGGCGCCTCTGTGCACCTAATAGGCCCAAGTGGGGAGAGAGTTATGTTATTGTCAGAATTTTATCAGTTGGATGGAATGAAGAAAAATGTACTTGAGAAAGGGGAATTTCTGCTTAAAGTATCTTTGCCGAAGGAATCACAGGACAGAGTCGGCTCTTATCAAAAATTGAGAGTAAGAGATTCATGGGATTTTCCTGAAGCGGGTGTCGCAGCATCTTGGCTTGAGGGCGATAGGAATTCAATAAGAGTAGCAACAACCGCTCTAGAATCTATTCCAAAAATTCACACCGAGGAAGTAGAACAAGTAATTGATGAAGGCTGGGATGATGATAACTCAGTAAAATCATTGGCCGCAGTGATAAGGAAAAGCGTCAAACCCGTCAATAATACCGCTCTTCCCCCGAATTACCGCCGTTCTGTGGTGCAAGTCCTAGTTAAGCGAGCCTTTTCGCAATTGAAATGAGTTGATTTGATGAGATATAAGTCTGGATTTATTGTTCTACTGTTCCTTTTGCCCTTAACCACAGCAATAGTACAAGCTCAAGACGAATTACAGATGCCTTCTTGGGAATTAGGTTGGGATGAAGATATGGACGGGACTCATACTCTGGCATTAGAAAATGGCGATGATATTGCCGATGAACTAATAATTTTCATAGATAACCAAAGGATGTCTGAATTAAATATAGAATTATCAATCGAGTGGGATTCTAATGATATCCCAATAGATTTGGACTATCCTGAAAGTATTACTATTAGCGGATCTACAAATGAAACAATCAGTATAATGGTGAAAAATGAAAATGGATATGTGTATGAAAGATCTCCTAATAGCACCATGGTCATATCAGTAACTGCAGATGAGATTTCTTTTGAACAAAGTACCAGCACTCAAAACATTGAAGCAGATATTGCCGTTCCTGAAGTCTATGATTTAGTAGCAGGTGCAACCAGCCGAGGTGAGAAATTATATGCAGGCTCCTTTATTGAGTACGACTTTAATATTGAGAATAAGGGCAATTCAGATGATGCAGTAGATAATCCAATGGTTAGTATTAGGTCATGTCCTAATCTAGATATTGAAGGGTTTGATGAGTTGGATGGCCAAGTCATCGCAGTAGGTCAAACCTTCCAAATGAAATTTAAAGTTACAGCATC
>MDTB01115707.1_pt1 | contig 19270 bp, 16 predicted proteins | sample 811161 | NCBI WGS metagenome assembly MDTB01 (sample SAMN05326650, study PRJNA326480) | marine metagenome | isolation source: seawater | place: Mediterranean Sea | collected 2009
GTTTATGTAAGGTCACCAAAAGCTGATATGAAAGCCTCTGACTGGGAAGTTGAAGAAGCTGAAATGGAAAATATTCCTATTTATGAAAATCATGTTCCAAAAGAATTTATTATTAAAGATGGAAAATTGAAAGGTATGCTGTTTGAAAAAGTTACAGCAGAATATTCAAATGGTAAAAGAAAGCTTATTCCAACTGGTGAACCATTAATAGAGGTTGAATGTGATGATGTCTTAATGGCCATTGGTCAAGATAATGCTTTTGAATGGATGGAAAAAGATTTAGGTATTGAATTTGGCGAATGGGATATGCCAGTAGTTGATAAAAAAACAATGCAATCAACTATGCCTAGAGTCTTCTTTGGAGGAGATGCTGCATGGGGACCAGAAAATATTATCACTGCTGTTGCTCATGCTCATCAAGCAGCTATTTCAATAGATTTATTTTGTAATGATAAGGATCTCAAAGAGAGACCAGAGCCACATGTTTTTCTTGAGTCATCAAAAATGGGACTTCATGAGTGGTCTTATGATAATGGTTATGATGAAGTTGAGCGTTTATCTGTTCCCCATGCTGACTTAAAAGAGTCTTTAAAAAACAGAAAATTAGAGGTAGAGCTTGGTTATGATGATGAGATGGCTTTTCAAGAAGCCAGTCGATGCCTTAATTGCGATGTCCAAACAGTTTTTGAAGAAAATCGATGTATCGAATGTGATGCTTGTGTTGATGTATGTCCAGAGGATTGTATTAATTTTGTTCAGAATGATGAAGAGGATAAATTAAGGGCTAGCTTAAGAGTGCCAGCATTAAATCTAGAAGAAGATATATATGTCTCTGATGTTTTACCAACATCAAGAGTTATGGTTAAAGATGAAGATTTGTGTTTACATTGTGGATTGTGTGCAGAACGCTGTCCCACGGGAGCATGGGATATGCAAAAATTCTTCTATATGGGTGCTCAATCTAAGGATGGTTGCTCGGGATGACCAAAATAAATGATTTTGTAGTTAAGTTTGCTAATGTGAATGGATCAGGTTCCGCAAGTGCAAACTTAATGTTTGCAAAATCTATTTTTCGAATGGGTATTCCTGTTACTCCAAAAAATATTTTTCCTTCTAATATTCAAGGACTCCCTACTTGGTTTGAGGTTAGGATAAGTAAGGATGGTTATGCAGCAAGGCGAGATGGCATTGATTGCTTTATTACTCTCAATCCTCAAACATATCAGTCAGACATGAAAGAAATTCTCCCTGGTGGATATCTAATTTACGATAATACAATGGAGCGAAAGTTCTCAAGAAAAAATATTAATTACATTGGTATTCCAATGGCTAAAATTTGTTCAGATAACTATGACGACCCAAGACAAAGACAATTATTTAAGAATATTGTTTGTTTGGGAGCATTAGCAGTTTTATTAAAAATTGATATAAAAATTATAGAGAATCTAATTAAGGAAGATTTCGAAAAGAAGCCAAAATTAATCCCTCCAAATATTCAGGCACTTCAATTGGGCAGAGACTATGCTTTAAATAATTTGGATACTGATCTTGATATAAGTGTAAAAAAATAAGAACATCAAAGAAAAAAATACTAATTCAAGGGAATGAGGCCGCAGGCCTTGGCTGTGTGTATGGTGGTGCAACTGTTGCTGGATGGTATCCTATAACCCCTTCAACATCTCTTGTTGAAGCTTTTCAAAAATATGTAAATATTTTTAGAGTTAATGATAAAAATGAAGTTAACGCTGGGATTGTTCAAGCAGAGGATGAGTTATCCGCAGTTGGAATGGCTATTGGAGCTAATTGGAATGGTGCTCGTGCATTTACTGCAACATCTGGTCCTGGAGTTTCCTTGATGAGTGAATTTCTTGGTTTAGCATATTTTGCTGAAATTCCTCTAGTTTTATTCAATATTCAAAGAGGCGGCCCGTCTACTGGTATGCCTACAAGAACACAGCAATCTGATATTTTATCATGCGCATATGCTTCACATGGAGATACCAAACATATTCTATTATTTCCGTCTGATCCAAAAGAATGTTTTGAAATGGCTGCCCAATCTTTTGATCTTGCAGAAATTTTACAAACTCCAATTATTGTAATGAGCGATCTTGATATAGGCATGAATGATTGGGTTATTGATCCTTTAAAGTGGGATGACAAAATAAAATATAATAGAGGCAAAGTGCTTAATAAAAAGGATTTGGATGATTTAGTAAATTGGGGAAGATATCTTGATGTTGATGGAGATGGTATCCCTTACAGAACTCTTCCCGGTACACATGAGTCAAAAGGCTCATACTTTACTCGTGGTACGTCCCATGATGCCTTTGCAGGTTACACTGAGGACGGGAGAATAAATGCTGATAACATGATGAGAATTACTAAGAAATTTAAAAAATCTCTAAAGTATCTTCCTCGGTCAATTAAGAAAAAAGCCAAAGAGGAAACCAATATTGGCATAATTTATTTTGGATCCACTGCATGCGCTATAGATGAAGCAAATGATATTCTTGAATCTCAAGGTCATAATATTGATTTATTACGAATAAGGTCATTCCCATTTGGAAGAGGAATCTCTTCGTTTATTGATGATCATGAGCATATAATTGTAATAGAACAAAATCGTGATGCTCAAATGAGATCCTTGTTAATTAACGAATTAAATAAAAATAGTTCAAATATTCATTCTATATTAAATTTTGATGGCAGCCCTGTAACAGCAGATTATATAGTTAAGGAATATTTAAATCTTTTAAAGGGAAATGAAACGATGTTAAAATCTTCTAAAAAAAATAAAACTGCAGCATGAGTTAATTATTATGAGTTATATAAAAAAACCATCAGCTAAGCATCCAAGACTCCCAAAAAATAAACTTGGACTAACAAGAAGAGATTACGAGGGGGCTCTATCTACCCTATGCGCGGGATGCGGTCATGACTCTGTATCATCAGCAATTATTGAAGCCTGCTTTAATTTGTCAATTCCTGCTCATAAATTAGCAAAATTATCTGGGATTGGCTGTTCCTCTAAAACACCAACATACTTTCTTAATAAATCTCATGGGTTTAACTCTGTTCATGGAAGGATGCCTTCGGTTGCAACAGGCGCAAATTTGGCAAATCGAGACTTATTTTATTTAGGTGTATCTGGTGATGGCGATACTGCCTCAATTGGACTTGGGCAGTTTTGTCATATAATAAGACGTCGTCTTAATATGTTATATGTTGTTGATAATAATGGAACCTATGGTCTTACCAAAGGCCAGTTTTCTGCAACTAACGATAAAGATTCTAAAAGCAAAAAAGGTGAAGATAATCTTTTTGAGTCAATTGATTTAGCAGCTTTAGCTATTCAGCTGGGCGCAGGTTTTGTAGCAAGGAGTTTTTCTGGTGACAAAGAACAGTTAGTTCCTCTAATGACAGCAGCTTTAAAATATAAGGGTTTCTCATTTATTGATGTTATTTCTCCATGCGTAACTTTCAATAATCACATTCAGTCTACAAAAAGTTATCAATATTTTAGAGAGCACAATGAGGCACTAGGATTTTTGGATGTTATTCCAGATAAAGAGGAAATTAAAATTCAGTATGATGAGGGAACTTCGACTGAAGTAGAGATTCATGATGGATCAAGAATGGTTTTACATAAGTTAGATAAAAATCATGATCCTTATAATAAATCTAATGCATTAAGTATGCTAAACAATCATCAGTCAGACGGAACTGTAGTTACGGGTCTAATATATTTAGATAAAAATGAAATGGATTTACATGATACTATTAATTCTAATCAAACACCTCTTAATGCTCTATCAGAGAAGGAGTTATGTCCTGGGTCAAAAGGTTTAGATTTTGTAAATAAAAACTTTAGCTAATATCTGAAACATTTCTGACAGGATTTTTGCCGTTCCAATTCTTAGATTGATTATGTAGAAAATCATAAAAATTACTAATTTCCTCACTTTTTTCATATATTTCATAAAAATGATTAATTTCGTCTCCAGGATAAAACCAAGCGAATTTCATTCCATTTCTATGCCCTGCATTAGCGGACAGAACCTCTTCACATCCCTCATTTTCTAAAATTATTTTCTCTTTATCAAAATCTGGAGCAATCCAAGCAATATGGTGTATCCCTTTAGAGTTACTATTCTTTGGTTGGTCTTGTATTTTATGATCACATATCAATTCAATCATTACATTTTCTTTCCATCCATAAGCTGATGAATGATCAAACTCGTTTTTTTTCTTGTTAACAAGCGTATTGGATATTTTTATATGTTCATTTATGAAGAAAGGCCCAATGTTAAATTTTTGGGACCAATATATTGCGGCTTTCCTTACATCTTTAACTGCATAGGCTATTTGAATTATAGGGCGTTCAGAAGTAAACATTTCTATACATTACAATTTTTTTCTAAAAATCCTAGACAATTTTTTTTAACTAGGAAAAAATAGATTTTATTTTTGGGGAGTAATTAATGTCAGAAAATTCTATGGTAATTCGCAATGCTACTATTGTTGACGGATCTGGAAAAGATCCTTTTGATGGAGATGTATTTATAAAGGATGGTATTATTCAAGAGGTAGGAAGTATAAGCCATGATTGTGATAATGAAATTGATGCAAGTGGTTTAATTTTATCACCTGGGTTTATTGATATTCATACTCATTTTGATCCACAATTATGTTGGGACGGCTATGCGACACCATCAATCGAACATGGGGTTACAACAGTTGTAACTGGCAACTGTTCTTTGTCTCTTGCACCAATTAGAAATGGCGGTGAAAATAAAATTATTTCAATGTTTCAAGTAATTGAGGATATTAAAAAACCAACATTTGAAGAAGCAGTACCATTTTCATGGGAAAGTTTCGGTGAATATCTCGATCATATTAAACCTGGATTAGGAATTAATGTTGGTGCTTTGATTGGTCATTCTGCAGTACGATTATATGTAATGGGTGAAGATAGCCAAAAAAGAGAAGCGACAGATGATGAAATTAAACAAATGGTAGAAATTGTTGAAATGGCTATGGAGCATGGAGCGTTAGGTGTTTCATCATCATATGTTGATGTAGATGAGAATTTTGATCCAGTGCCTAGTCGCTTTTCTTGCATTAAGGAAAAAATGGCTCTTGCAAAAGCTGCTACTAAGACTGGTAGAGGTGTATGGCAAGTTGTTCCCTATTTTATTGATATGGAAACGCAATTAAAAAATATTGAAGAATTAGGTGATATCAGCTTAGAGACAGGTATTATGTGTACTTTTCAACCGGTTTTATCTACCCCTGATGCTCCAAAGGCAGAAAGAATTATGGAAGCGCTCCAAAAAGAAAGAGACAGAGGGGCAAAAGTATTTGGCCAAACTATGCCTCGCTGTTTTGATTTAAATATGAGGCTATCTGAAACAAGTATGCTTTTATTTGGTATGCCTACATGGAAATCAATTATGGATTTATCAGTTGGTGATAGAAAGGATGCATTTTCAAGTAAAGATAATCAAAAAATTTTAGTCGAAGAAGCTAAAAACGCTCAAGGAATGAGCGCTGCTTTACCTATGTTAAAAGTTGGTCAAGTTTATTCAGATCAAAATAAGCAATATACTGGAAAATATTTAGCTGAAATAGCGCAAGCTGAAGAAAAAGAAATTGGCCAAGTTATTTTAGATATTGCTATTGCAGACGACCTTAAGACGGAATTTCAACTTATGGATGTTATTAATTCTGACAAGGAGTCTGTATCTTACCTAATTATGAATGAACTTTGTCATTTCGGAGCCTCTGATGCTGGAGCTCATATTACTCAATTTTGTGGTACAGGTGATACCACTCACCTTTTAGAGCACTATGTTAGAGAGACTAACAAAATATCTTTATCTACAGCCATTCATAGAATGACAAAAGAGGTTGCTGATGATTGGGGTCTTTCGGATAGAGGTGAGATTAAGGAAGGAAAAGCCGCTGATTTAGTTTTATTTGATATTAATGAAGTAGGAATTTCTGATGAAGCTTTCGTAAATGATTTCCCAGGAGAGGCTAGCCGATACATGAGGTATTCAAAGGGCTATGAAGCTGTTATTGTTAATGGTTCAATTGTATATGAGAATAACAAATATACCGATATTAAAAGTGGTACTATTGTTTAATCCATAATAATTGTAATTAAATTTTTTTTTGAGGTAATAAATGGATCAGATACAAATCGATAAAATAAAAGATTTAATTGAGTATGAGAGAAATAGAACATCTCCGCCCTCAGCTTTTCCCAAATTGCCAGACCTTCCTGGAAAGAGATATACAGATAACGAATTCTTTGAACTTGAAAAAGACAATCTATGGAAAAAGACTTGGTTACTTGCTGGTCATTTAGATGAAATTCCAGAAACCGGTAGTTATAAGCTTTGGGAAAAAACAGGGCAACCAGTTATCATTGTAAGAAAAAGTAATGATAAAGTTACTGCTTTTTACAATATGTGTCGTCATAGAGGTGCCGCAATTGTAAGAGAGGAATATGGAAAAACAAAAAGCTTACTATGTGGTTATCATGGATGGAATTATAACTTTGATGGAGACCTTATTGGTAAAAGGGATCCACAAGACTTCGTTGATTTTGATGATAGTTGTAGAAGTCTTCATAAGATTAAAATTGAATTAATGGGCAATCTTATTTTTATAAATTTTGACCTTGATGCAATTAGCCTTGAAGATAGTTTGGGTCCTATATATGAGGAACTTAGAGAATTTCAACTTGGCTCTCTTCGTTTAGTTGATCAATATAGTTATAATGTAAAGTGCAATTGGAAAATTGCAATGGAGGCAAACATGGAAGTCTATCATGTTCAGTCAATTCACCCTAAAACTGTTCATGTTGGTTTAGATTACCGAGGAAATGTAAATACTTTTTATCCTCATGGTCATGGAAGAATGGTTGCGCCAAGTAGGTCATATCCTGATTTACCAGTTTATGGTGTTGCTGACTCTTCAGATCCAAACTCAACTAGTTATCATCCACTTCCTAAGGGCACCAAAAAATTAGGTATAGAGGTTGGTACTGTAGATCCAAGGCCTGTAATAGAAACCGCTGGCTATATTGCTAGAACATGCACTCAATCTTATAATCTAATGCCTAATTTAGTTACCCCAATGTCAGAGAGAGGTTTTCCTATATTACAATGGTGGCCAACTAGTATAAATGAATGTATTTTTGAAGTTATGTGGATAGCACCTGATTGGGGTGAAGGAGAACGGCCTGAGATATGGGATTCTCAAATCCAGGGATTTAATGATGTTCTTGATGAAGATCTTCAATTTGGGGGTTGGATACAAAAGGCAGTCGACTCATATGCTTTTGATGGTGTTCCTCTTAGTTATCAGGAAGCAAGAATTTATCATTGGCATCAGGAGGCTGATAAAATTATTGGTTTAAACAAGATTCCTAAAGAACTAAGAGTAGAACAAGCAATGGGTGATGATTGGACTTACCCCAATGATATTGAGCAAAGGTTAAAGGAATATAAATCAAACTCTTGAATTAAGATTAATTTTTAAATTCACTATCAATTAGAACTGCAATCAAAAGCGCTGGCTCATCTCCATTATTTACCCAAGCATGGTTTGTTCCTCTTTGAACTACTACATTAAATGGTTTTAATCTAACTTCATCTTTATCCAATAGGAGCGTGACATCACCTTTGAGAAGAATTATATAATCGATGGTTTTGGTCTTATGCATTGATGGGTGTCTTGATGTATCAACCCTTTCATGAGCTGCACCCATTTTTTCAAAAGCTATAGCAGTACCTTTTTCAAGTTCCTCACGTGATATATTTTTTGGAGTAGGGTGAATGGCAAAATATCTAAATTTTGTCCCATTTTTTTGCGGCGATAGAATAACATCAATATCAGCCATATCCTTACCGCTTAAAGAGTCAATTTGATCACCATCTGTATTCCATATTTCAAATAATCCTCCAATATTTTCTCCTATTGATCTTGAAGGACCCCCATCAATCATAATTATAGACTTACCTTCTGTATTATGTCCTGTAACAACTCGTCTTAAATTTTCCATTTTTTCTTCCTCAAATTATTTAATTATTTAATTATATTTGTAATATTATCTTTATAGCCATCAATAAAAATTATAGTTATCCCCATTATCCACAATATTATGTATAAGTTTTAAATTTTTTTCTCTTTTTTTATACTTTACCCTTTCAATTCTCCTCTAACTAAAAGAGGTTAGTTAAGAATTATTATCAATTACTTCGGGAGTGGATTATGAAAAGATTCTTTATTAGTTTTTTTGCTATAATAGCTACAATTTCTTCAACATTAAATTTAAAAGCAGATGATCATGCTGATCAATCCTATTTTAATTTTCAAGTAAATTTCTGTAAACTAAATGATGGTTCCTCTATGGAAGATTATTCAAATGCAGTAAATAATTATATAAAATGGTCAAAGAAGAATGATGTAGAGGTATATGTATCAAGACAAATGCCTTTATTTCCGCATGACAATTTTGTATCTGACCGAGGTTTTGATTTTCAAGAAATTCTAGCTGGGCCTCACAATACAACTGGAAAAGCTTGGGACTTATGGTTAGGTACTAAAGAAGGCCAGAAATTAGCAAAAAAATGGCAAGAGGCTGCAACATGTTACGTTAAGTGGGGTCACGCTTATCCTCAATATACTGATCAGAAAGCTCTTGAGTCTGATGAAGATCGTGTAGTTAGTTGGAATTGGTGTACAAGAAAAGACGGAGTTTCATTAGAAGATTTACAAGCTCGTCATGGAATAATGATCGAAAATCTTAAAGAAGATAATATTGGTTTAAGCGGCTGGTTTATAGTTCAGCCTGTTACTGGAGGTGCGCAAGCTCCTGGAGGTTTTGTTCATCTAGGCTTTTACGATGATATTGAATCTTACATGGAATATAAAGAGGCCTTCGCAGCTGGTGGATGGGTTGATTATGTTGATTATACCGACAATTATGCAAGTTGTTCTGGTGAAGAATTATATTCTGAACAGGTTTTAAACTTTCCTAAAAATTAATATCTTCAGAGGAGAAAAAAATGAAGAAGCATATACTAATACTTACTTTATTAACAATTCCATTCAATAATAATAATGTATTTGCTGATGATGATAATTTAGGGGGAGGAATTTCTAGTAATGCCCCTTTTGCTATTAACGCTAATGTTTGCCAATTAAATGATGGAAAAACTATGGAGGATTATCATTCTCTGAATGACAAATTTTATAAATGGACAAAAAAACATGACGTTGAATTAACTGTAGTTAGTCATGTCCCATTTTACTCTCATGGCAATTTTGATAATCCGGATAATTTTGATTTTATTGAATTTTTAATTGGACCAAATGTTGGAAAGACATGGGATAAGTGGCTCAGTAAAAAAGATGCAGAAGATTTACGTAATGAATGGGCAAGTGTTGCAACTTGTTACGTTAAAGCTGCTTCAGGTAATTTTCTCTATGCCAATGAAGATGCTCTTAATAAAAGAGATTTAAGATATGCAGAATGGAATTGGTGTAATATTCGTGAAGGAAAAAAAGCTGAGGATTTAATTATTGAGCATAATAGAATTGCTAAAAATATTAAAAAAGATCCAAATGGAATGATTGGGTGGTTAACTTTTGTACCTCATCTTGGGGGAGCAAATGTTCCTACCTTTGCTCACATAGTTCTTTATCCTGATGTTGACTCAGTAATGAAAAATAAAATGGCTGAGAGAAATGGTGGTTGGAAAGATCGTCGTGATTATGAAACAGAATTCGCTCAGTGTAGTGGTTCATCTTTAATGCAGGAAGAAATCTTATATCGTCCATAGAATTATTTTTAAAAGGAGAAAAAAATGAAAAAATATTTATTAATGCCAATTATTTTTGGAATTCTATCTTTTGTAAAGTTAGAAGCTGCCCCAATGGATGCCTATTATTGTTTTTCTTCTACTGAAGATGCAGCAGTAGTGGAAAAAATGGATAACTTTATGGCAAGTGATGCTGCAAAAGGTCTTCCATCAATTACTTTATGGGCAATGTTATTTAATGGTCAAGAGCCTGAGACACATTGTGTAGTTCAGCAACATCCAAATGGTGCTTCTTTTGAAAAAGCTGGTGCAATCTTTCAGTCCCAAGCTGGACAAGACTTTTTAAATGATCTATCTACCGTGATCGTTACTGGTCTTGAAGGCGCTGGAACACCTGTGCTTAACTTTGGTGATGTGGATTTTGAAAAAAATCCCTTTTTAGCTCTCTATAATGTCAGAGTGAAAGATGCAAAAAGATATGGTGATATTTTTTCAGATTTTATGGATTCAGCAGATTTACCTGGTTCAGCAACACTATATCAAGATACTTTTACAGGAACAGAAAATAGAACTCATTACATTGTAATGTCAGGGCCATCATTAGATGCTTTAATGGATGGTATTTCATCAACATTAAATAGTGATAATGGTCAAAAATTCCAAAAAAGAGCGAGTAGTGTTAGAAAGGTATTAAGTACAAATTTAATGCTTCATATTAAAACTTGGAACTAATTTAACTTTTCATAATTAATAATAACCCCGCTACTCTTAGTGGGGTTTTTTAATAAATAAATTATTTTTAATTTAATTATAGATTAATAATCTACTAAATTAGATTGTTAAAAAGGGGGTAAAAATGAAGAATTTTTTTAAAGGATTATTTCTTTCGCTACTAATTTTTGTTGGTAATTTAAGTGCTTCACCAATTCAAGCCTACTATTGCTTCGTTACTGCTCAGCCAAGTATTATTATAGACGCATTTGATGAAAATTTTGAAAAACTAGCCTCAAAGGGGGTATCTACTCATAGACTTTATGAATTCCACTTAAGTGGTGAATATGAATTTACCCATTGTATTGTTACTGATAATTCTGACTCAGATCAATTTGAAAAAAGTTTAAAAATTATGAAAGGTTCAGAGGAAGGCCGAGCTATTTTAACTAAGCTATCAACTGTAATTACAAAAGAGGTCCTCAATGGAGCTGGGACGCCCATTGCATCTGTAGGTGATCCAGTTACTCAAACTGGTATGCTTATAGATGTTCGTGCAAAAGATGATAAAGGCTTTGTTAATGCTTTAACTTCTCTTATGAATTCATCAGGGCGTCAAGGAAGTATTACACTTTTTGAAGATACATTTACTGGAGTTAAAGGTAGGACGCACTATGTTGTTATAGGTGGCTCATCTTTAGATGAGGTTCTCTCAAATTTTAGAAATACATTAGCCAGCCCAGATGGTGAAAAGTTCTTAAAGAAAGCTCCTCGCTTAAGAAAATTAATGAATAAATCATTAATTTATTTAATTAAGAGTTGGGAAGCGAAATAACTATAGCTACTTGATGTTAATATAAAGCTGGTTATATTTTATTAGCTTTGGGGAGAAATTATGAGCGATCAAATTAATTGGCCAAGTAAGAATTATGCTTGGTTTTTTACCACTCTACTATTAATTACTTATACAGTTTCATTTATTGATAGGGCTATGATTAATCTTCTTATTGACCCAATAAGAAATGATCTAGCTCTTTCTGATATACAAATGGGTCAAATTCTTGGACCTGGATTTATGATCAGTTATATTCTTTTTAGTCTTCCAGTCGGAAGAATGGTTGATAAATTTAATAGGATTGCTGTTTTAATTGGAGGTATTCTTCTTTGGAGCTTAGCTACTGCAGCTCATGGATTTTCTAGTGATTATTATAGTTTATTTGTTTCACGTGCTGGCGTAGGGGCGGGTGAGGCTGCTGTAACCCCTGCATCATGGTCAATAATTGCTGATTTATTTCGTCCTGAAGATAGAGCCTTTCCAATGAGTTTTTACCTTATGGGTCCTTATATTGGGCAAGGATTGGCTCTTCTTTTTGGTGGATTAGTAATTCAACTTTATACTGATCCTGTAGAGTTTTTTGGTTTTGTTCTTCAACCTTGGCAAATGATTTTTATTCTTATTGCCATTCCTGGATTTATATTATCTTTGGGCCTTGCTTTTCTCACCGATCCAGTAAGAAAAGGAATAATTAATAAAGAAAATCAGCATGAAGAGTCTTTTGTTGATGTAATTAAATACATAAAGGGTAAGTTTGTAGCTTATTTTACTCTAATGATTGCCGCATCATTTATTGTGGTTCTTCTTTATACATTTCAAGCATGGGTTCCAACATATATTTCTCGTATTCATGGTTGGGATCTATCAAGGGTTGGCTATCTTTTTGGAATTGTTACATTAGTTTCTGGTTCTCTTGGTGTTTTATCTGGACCAGTTGTTGAAAAATTTTTAGAGAGAAGAAATATAAAAAATTCTACCCACACTGTTTTTCTTATTTCTTCTTTGGCGGTAGCAATAATTCCTGCTTTCACTTTTTTATTTGTTACTGAACAGTTTGTTTTACCTGGAATGTTTATTATAAGCTTTTTTATTACATTACCTATGGCCTGTTTTGCTTCTGGGTTGCAAAAGATGACTCCTCAAAATTATAGAGGATCTGTATCAGGTTTATATGTTTTTATAATGAACATTGTAGGCTTAAGTCTTGGCCCTACAGTCGTACCGTTTTTTACAAGTGTAATATTTGAAAATGATATGTCCATTAATATAGCTCTTAGCAATACCTTTTTGATATTTGGGCCACTCTCATTTTTAATTTTCTTTTTGGGAAGAAAATCACTTAATAGAGAATTACAGTCACAACATTAAAAGATTGGTGGAGCCAGACGGGATCGAACCGACGACCTTCTGGTTGCAAACCAGACGCTCTCCCAACTGAGCTATGGCCCCACAGATAAACTCTTATAGGACAAGAGAGAAAATACCTCAACAAAAAATATTATTAAATATTTAATCTTTTATGTAACCAGCAATTTTTTTTGTTGTTGGGCTTTTACTTATTTCTTTTGATGATTTTAATGTTTTTAAAAAATAATCAGCCATAAGATTAGTTATACCCCAATTATAATTTTCATTATGAAAATGATGTTGCATATGGGCTTCTTTTAAACTCTTTCCAACTTTTGTAATTGGTTTGTAGTGTAAGGAATGATGAGCAAGATGTATCCATTCATAAAAAAGATAATATAAAAAAGTTGAAAAGATTGGGACTAATGCGGTTTTAAAGCTTAGGCATAATATGGAGTAAAAAATATATGTTTGAATGAATAAAGAAATAATTGCTAAGGCAGGAGCAAACTGAAGGTCAATATCTTCAGGATCCGCATGATGACCATGATGCAATTTTATCTGAAATTCTCTAAACCAATTATTTTTATTTGTAAGTTCTCTGTGAAGAATAAATTTATGCGCATACCATTCATAGAATGGAGCTAAAAAAATTACTAAAATCATTAAAGGCCATTTGCTCCAAAGGTTATAGTAATTAACTAAAAAACCTGTAAAAAAAGTAAACGCAAAAAGATACCTTATTGTATGGTGAGTAAAAAAATTCTTAAAAACTAAAAACAATTTTAAAAACTAATCCCTTAAGAAGACGGGAGAATTTTTAGAAGATTCTTCGTGTGAAAAATAATAGCCGTCTGAATTAAAATTATTCAATTCATCTTCCTTTATTTTATTTTTTAAAATCCATGCTGCCATTAATCCACGAGCTTTTTTTGCATAAAAACTAATAATCTTATATTTACCTTTTGAGAAATCTTTAAATACTGGTGATATAACATTAGTTGTTTCTTTAATATTCTTAACTGAGTCGAAATATTCATTCGAAGCTAAATTAATAATTGTATTTGATTTTATAGATTTAAGATCTTTAGCTATTTCATTAGAAATCTCTTGGCCCCAAAACTCATATAAATTTTTGCCTTTATCAGTTTCTAACTTTGTGCCCATCTCTAATCTGTAAGGCTCAATAACATCTAAAGGCTTTAGTAAACCATATAACCCAGATAATAATCGAAGATGATTTTGAGAGTATTCAAGGTCTTTTTTCTCAAAACTATTTATATCTAAACCTTGATAAACATCTCCCTTAAAAACAAAAATCGCTTGTTTTGAATTGACCGTTTCATTTTTTAATCCTTTCCAGGATTTATATCTATCGCTATTTAATGAAGCTAATTTATCGCTTATTTTCATAAGATTAGCTATCTCGTCAGTTTTCTTGCTTTTAAGATCTTTAATTAGAATTTTTGATTTTGAAAGAAGACTTGGAACAGAATGACCAATATTTATAATTGATGACTCATAATCTAATGTTTTTGCAGGTGAAAGTAAAATAATCATAATTTTTTTTATCAATCAAAAGAATTTAATTCAATAATTATTTTTTTATTTTATTAAAATTAATAAAGTTAATTAATAAAGTTAAAGAGCTATATTTCTATATTTAGTATTAAATAACTTTTATATAACTACATATAGGGAATTATATTAATTATTGAATAAAAAACCCTTGAAATTAGAATATATTTGTTTCAGTATCCTTTAATTCAATTAACTCCTGGGGAGGATATTTTATGAAATCTTTTTATAAGCTATTTATAGCTCTTGCTATATTTATGTCACCTTTAGCTTCAATTAATTCATTTGCACAGGAAGAAAGTGCAAGCAATCGTTTAAGTATTGAAGAAATTATTGTTACTGGTACAAAAAGAGAAATTGGTCAGCAGGATGCTGCAATTGCTATTTCAACATTAACTGAACAACAAGTTAATAATTTGTTTGCAAGTGATCCTCGTGCATTAGGCGCGTTGGTTCCAAATCTTACTTTAACTCAACAAACTGGTTTCCATGCTATTGGTGGTGGTATGAGAGGTAGTGGTAAAATCACTATCCTTCTTACTGATGACCCTTCTTTAGGTTTTGTGGTTGATGAGTTTGGATTGAATCATGTTCAATCACAATTCGTTGAAATGTTTGATATTGAACAAATAGAGGTTTTCCGTGGTCCTCAGGGTACTCTTTTTGGTAAAAATTCTACAGCTGGTGTGATTTCAATCACTTCAAAGAAAGCTGTAATAGATGAATATTCAGGAGAATTCTCTGCCACAGCTGGTCAATATGATTGGAACGAAGGTAGTAAGAATAAATTTAAATTAGCTGTAAATGTTCCTATTGTTGAAGGTAAATTGGCAATGAGAGTTGCAGCTATTTGGGATAAAGATCAAGGCTATTTCACTAACTCAAAACCTGCTGGTGAGTTTCCTACTAAATCAGTATTTAATCCAACAGGTGCTTGGGCTCAAGATAGAACTCCATTAACAAGTGTAGGTGATGGTGGTGATTTGGGTGGTAGAGATGTTATGGCTGCTAAAATTAAATTTAGGTATGAAAGTGAAAATTATTCTAGTGATTTAATTTTTGAATGGTTAAAAGATGACTCTGCAGCACCTGGACATGTTAATGAATCAAATTTAAATGACGATCCAACAGTACTTTTCCCTATGTTAGGCTTCCCTGGCATTGGTATGGAAGCAACAAATTGGGGTGGCAAAACCTGGGATAATCCTCTTGCTACTGGTGAACCTGGTAATCTAAATTGTAATGGAGTGATGGCAATTTGTAAGGGTCACCGAGTTGATGCTGATGGTATTTATTTTAACCAAACTTGGGATTTTGATAATTATACATTGAAATCAATTACCGGTTGGAGAAGCGAAGAGCAATCACTTGCTAGTGCTTATACTGGTGAAGCTTTTATAAGTTTATATAATGCATCAAGAAATACTAAAAAAGAAGCTTGGCAACAAGAGTTAAGGTTATCGTCAGAATTTGATGGACCTTTTAACTTTACTGCTGGCGCTGTAATAGCAGAGGAAACATTCTGGTTCACTGCTCACCAAACAATTGGTCTTCAGTGGTTCTTTGGTCTTCCAGACTGGATTCATGATGATTATGTTAATGACCAAGCCCATCAAGATAGAAAAACTACTGGTTTCTATTTTGATTTTTCATATGACATTAATGATGATATGACTTTTTCTGCTGGTATTCGTCAAACAAAAGACGAAAAATATTTCCGCAAAGAACAGGGTTCTGGTGCTCCTAATGCATTAGGAAGACCGGGTGGTCATTTAAGTACTCTTGGTATTGATTCTTCAACAGAGGAAGCTCCAAGGTTCTGGGTTGATATTCCTTGTGAAAATAGAAATATTTGTCTTTCATCAAATAATGAATGGGATGAGATGACTTACAGAGCTGCTCTTGATTACCAATGGACAGAAGAAGTAATGGTTTATTTATCTTATGCTACAGGATTTATTGGTGGTGGTACTGCTGAAACATGCTCAACACCATATTCATGTAGTAATCCATATAATCCTGAAACTAATGAAAGTTTTGAAATAGGTATGAAGGGCGATTTCCTTGATAATCGTTTAAGATTAAATATTGCATTATTTAATGTTGAGTTCGAAGATCTTCAGCGAAGTCAGGTTGTTCCGCTCCCTGTTGCTCCTTTCCAAGAAACTGTTCTTGTTAATTCTGGTACTTCAACAAATCGTGGTATCGAAATTGAGTTAAATTATCTTATTACTGAAAATCTTCGTTTAGATGCGCAGTTGGCTACTCAGGACAATAAGTATGATGAATTTGCTTGGGATGAATTACCTAATGATGGAATTGATAAGGTAACAGACTTTAGTGGTCTTACACTTCCTTTCTCTCCTGAATTAAGTTGGGGAATTGGTCTAACTTATGATCAAGATTTAGCAAATAACGGTTCAATTATTTGGAATATAAATGCTAATTATCAAGACGAAGCAGATACTTCTCCTGGTAATTTACCACGTACTCAAATGATGGATTATACTCTTATCAATGCTCATGCTACATGGATGGATGTAGAAGATAAATATTGGATAACTGTATATGGTAAGAACTTAGGTGATGAGATATATAGAACAGGTGCTAACTATGTTGGTGGTACATGGCTCTTTACATCTTATGGCGCGCCAATGGAATACGGTATTGAAGCTGGATATCGTTGGTAAGTAATTAGTTTTTACTTATAAATTATTAAAACCCCGTTTTTAAACGGGGTTTTTTTATAATTAATAAAATTTATCTTATTTTTATAATGACTATTTATTAAATTTTTTTTTATAATAATATAATTGATTTTTAACCAAGGAAGAATAATGGACCGTAAAGAAGAATATAATAAAATTGCTGAAAAGGTAGTTGGTCATGTGAAAAATGGAACTACTGATCAGGCTGAGGGTGTTATATCCATTCCAACATCAGATTACACATGTAAAGAACGATGGAATTCTGAAATGAAAAATATTTTTCAGACTTTACCTTTAATGGCGGCGATGACAATTGAGATGCCAAACCCTGGTGATTATAAATCTCTTGAGATAACAGGAGTTCCAGTACTAATAACCCGAGATAAAGATGGAGACGTAAAAGCATTTAGAAATGTTTGTACTCACAGGGGAGCAATTATAGCAGAACCTGGTGTAGGGAATAAGAGTAGATTTTCTTGCCCATATCATGGTTGGACATATACAAATACTGGTACTTTAATGGGCGTTACGGATAAGGAAAAGTTTGGAGAGTTTGATACCAGTTGTTTTGGTTTAGCTAAATTACCATGTAAAGAATTAGGTGGAATGATCTTTGTTTCACTCTCTAAAAATGAAGATATTAATTTTGAAGAATTTCTCGACGGGATGCTTCCAGAAATTGAACACTTTAAATTAGAAGATTGGTACTATCACGGTTACAAAGTTATAGAGGGAGCAAATTGGAAGATAGCTTTTGATGGTTACCTAGAAGGTTATCATTTTGATACAGCCCATAAAGACACTATCGCCAATATGACAATGAATGATATTATGGATTTCAGTGCATTTGGTCCCCATTTAAGAATTGCATTTGCCTCTACGAATATTGAAGAAATTTTTGAACTACCAAAAGAAGAATGGTGGAAAAAAGAGGGCAGTGGTGTTGATTTTGTAAGAACAATTTTTCCTAATATAGCCATCTCGTTGGGATTAGGAATTGGACAAATTGCTCAAATCCTTCCTGGTAAAACACCTAATGATAATACAACAATATTACATTATCTTGCTCCACAACCACCTAAAACTGATGAAGATTTAGCGGAGCTTGATCAAAATATGGAATTTCTTAGGAATGTGGTTAATGATGAAGATTACTTACTTGGTATAGAAATTCAAAAAGGACTTAACTCACAATCAAACGATAGTGTTCTATTTGGCAGGAATGAAAAAGGAAATCAATTTTTTCATAAATATGTTGATTATTATGTCGATGATAACATTAAAGAGCCACCAAAATTATAGTCAAATTTCTTAGGGGATTTTCATGGATAAAGTTGAGAATAATAGAAAAATAATTGAAACATATTATGAATCCATAGCAAGCGGTGATTTCGAGACAGTTATATCTCTTATGCATGAGGATGTTGTTTTCAATATAGTAGGGGAAACTCCCTATGCTGGTTTGTGGGAAGGAAGGGATAATATATATGGTATTCTTGTTCCTGCAGTAGTTTCAAATTTTAAAGAAGGTAGTGTTAAATTTGCTGAAAGATGGAATGTTATGTGTGTTGATGAGAATAGGGCCACAGGTCTAATGAGTGCAATAGCAGAAACCCATAAAGGTGAAAAGTTAGATATGACTTATTGTCATATTTTAAAATTTAATGAAAACCAAATAATCGAGGTACATGAATTTTTTGATACGGCTCAAGGTGAGCGTTTATTTAGTAATGATAAGTTAAATGGGCATTCTGGAAAACTAGGCCCAATGAATTATTAATTTATTTTAAAATCACTTACTGTATTTTTCTATAAATTTATCAATAGTTTGATGAAAGTGTCTTACTCTAATTTCTTGCTCACATAAAATTCCACCTTTAAAGCTATCTGATTTAGAACCCCATTGCATGGTTTCCATGTTTGAACCATCCTGAGCCAAAACATTATTAAATACTGGAGGAAAAGTTCCTTCAAATGCTTCATCATATAGCTCAGGTCCATTACCTTTATATATTTTATGAGGTCGTCGAGGTGGTAATTCATTATTGTCTATATTATTTATGAGGATAAAGAAATCATAGTAACATTTATCGGGATCAGTTGGGTGTGGTCTATACCTAAATACGTTGCCAGCCTCAGGTTTGTTTGTAAAAACTGCGCTTGGAAAGAAAAAATAATGATATTGATGGACTAACTGTTCATCATTCATATCTTTATAATAAGTTATTGTGTCTTCTTCTGCCCTTCTTTTA
>MDTB01027751.1_pt1 | contig 19269 bp, 18 predicted proteins | sample 811161 | NCBI WGS metagenome assembly MDTB01 (sample SAMN05326650, study PRJNA326480) | marine metagenome | isolation source: seawater | place: Mediterranean Sea | collected 2009
AAAAAAATTAAAAAAAACAATAATTTTTGCAACTCACAATAGAGAACTTGCTAACAGGGCGGATTACAAGTTGTTTATTTCAGATGGTGATATAAAACGAGTTAATGCTCGTTAGTAATAAGAATTTTAATCATTTAAAAGTTCATACTCAATATTCAATATGTGAAGGTGCTATAAAAATTGATGAATTAGCAGATTACTGCAAGTCTAAAAACATTAAATCGATAGGTTTGGCTGATAGTTACAATTTGTGTGGTGCTTTAGAATTTTCAGAAAAAATTTCTAAAGTTGGCACCCACCCAATCATAGGTACTCAAATAAACATTAATTCATTAGATATAATCGGAAAAGTTTCATTATATGCATCATCCGAGGAAGGATATAAAAACTTAACTAAACTATCTTCATCAAGTTTTCTAAAAAATGACTTATCAACGGACCCATCCTGTAGCTTAAAAGATCTAATAGATAATAATAAAGGTTTAATATTATTAACTGGAAACTATACAAATTATTTTGGTAAACTTTTTTATAAAAATAAACTAAAAGATCTTGAACAAATTCTAAATTCTCTTAAAAACAGCTTTAAAGATAGATTATATCTAGAAATTCAACGTCACAATGAACATCAAGAAAAAAATTTTGAAAATCATTTACTAAATATTTCAAAATCTCTAAAATTACCACTAATTGCTACACAAGAAATTTTTTATTTAAATGAAGAAATGTACGAGGCCCATGATGCATTGGTTTGTATCGGGAAAAAAAATTTTGTGGATGATAAAAATAGATTTAGATATAACAATCAGCACTATTTTAAATCTCAAGAAGATCTAGAAAAATTGTATTCAGATATACCTGAGGCTCTTGAAAATAATTACAATTTTCACTTGAGGTTTAATTTTAAACCAAAAAAATCAAAACCAATTCTACCTTCTATCGCTGGTAAAAAAGGTGAAACTCCAGAAGAAGAACTTTTAAAATTAGCTAAAAAAGGATTAGAAAATAGGTTGGAAAATTTTATTTTTAAAAAAAACAAAAATAAATCAAAAGAACAAATCATAGAAATTTATGAAGATAGATTAACCCATGAAATTAATATTATTAACTCTATGGATTATGCTAGTTATTTTTTAATCGTTTCTGATTATATTAAATGGGCTAAAAAAAATTCTATACCAGTTGGTCCTGGTAGGGGATCTGGGGCTGGATCATTAGTTGCTTACTCTTTAGATATTACTGATTTAGATCCAATTGAATTTGATTTAATTTTTGAGAGATTTTTAAACCCTGATAGAATTTCTATGCCAGATTTCGATATAGATTTTTGCGAGGAAAAAAGAGATCAGGTATTTGAATATTTAAAAACCAAATATAGAAATGGTGTAGCTCATATTATTACCTTTGGTAAATTAAAAGCCAGAATGGTGTTAAGAGATGTTGGTCGTGTCTTAGGGCTTTCTTATGGCCATGTAGATAGAATTTGTAAAATGGTCCCATTTGATCCCTCTAGACCTCTTACACTTCAAGAGTCTATAGATCGAGAACCAAGATTTAAGGAAGAAGTTAAAAACAATACTAAGGTTAAAAAACTCTTGGAGCTTTCTTTAAAACTAGAAGGGCTTAACCGTAATATGGCAACCCACGCAGCAGGGGTAGTTATAGCAGGAGATAAATTGGCAGAACAATTTCCATTGTACATTGATCATAGTTCAAATTTAACTTTGCCATCGACACAGTACGATATGTATTCCTCTGAAAATGCAGGGCTAGTTAAATTTGACTTACTTGGTTTAAAAACACTTACAGTAATCGATAATACAATTAAAAGATTAAAATTAAAAAAAATTTTTTTAGATATAAGTAAAATCAATCAAAATGACGAAAAAGTTTTTTCTATGCTCTCAACTGGTGAGACAACAGGGTTATTTCAACTAGAAAGCGCTGGAATGAGAGAAGCCATCAAACAAATGAAGCCAAATAAATTTGACGATATCATCGCACTTGTTGCATTGTATAGACCAGGTCCGATGAGCAATATTCCAATTTACAACGATTGTAAAAACGGAATTAAACAACCAGATTATATCCATCCAACTTTAAAAGAAATATTAACACCAACTTATGGAATTATAATCTATCAAGAACAAGTAATGCAGATAGCTCAAACATTGGCAGGATTTACAGCGGGTGAAGCAGATATTTTAAGAAGAGCAATGGGTAAAAAAAAAAAAGCTGAACTAGATAAACAAAAAGAAAGATTTATAAATGGTGCATTAAAAAACGGCATTGCCAAAGATGTAGCTAATTTCGTTTTTACAAAAATTGAGCCTTTTGCACAATATGGCTTTAATAAAAGTCACGCTGCGGCTTATGCATTAATTGCTTACCAAACAGCGTATTTAAAAACTTACCATAAAGAAGATTTCATAGCAGCTACTATGTCTACAGAGCTCACTAATACATCTAAATTAAGAGAATTCGTTGAAGAATTAAAAAAAATAAATATTGAGATTATAAAGCCATCTATAAATAGATGTTTTTCAGATTTTAGAGCTATAGATGGAAAATTATATTATGGACTTGGAGCGATCAAGAATGTTGGCTTTGAAGCTATATCAAATATAGTTAATGAAAGAGATAAAAAAGGGAAATATAAATCTTTAATTGATTTTATTAATAGGACAAATGCAAAAGATGTAAATAAACTTCAATTAGAAGGATTAGTAAAAGCAGGGGTTTTTGATGAATTCAATAAAGATAGAAATAAAATATTAAATTCAATACCAAAAATTATTCAAAAAATTAAAAATATTAATGATGATAAAATAAATAATCAATCCAATCTTTTTGACAATCAAGAAGATGTAATAGGAGAATTTGATTTTTCACCTTCTTCAACTTGGTCACAAAAAGAGCTTTTATCTGAAGAGTTTAAGTCTATAGGTTTTTATTTGACCAACCATCCTCTAAATGAGTATGAGCAAATATTTAATCAATTAAATATAAATCATTATGATCAGTTTTATGAGAGTGAGGCAAACGAAGGATTAGTAGCAGGTACTATTATGTCAATACAAGAAAAAAAAAGTGCAAAAGGTACTCCATATGCGATAATTAAGTTCAGTGATAAAAAAACAGAATTCGAACTTTTTCTTTTTGCGGAAGTTTTAGTTGATAACAGAGATAAGATTAAAGTATCTGAGTCATTTGTTCTAACGCTACAAAAAGATAAAATTAGCGGTGACCAAACAAAAAAAAGAATAAATGTTAAAAAAATTCTAAATTTAGAAGAAGCTATAAATAAACCTTATTCTACAGTTACTATAGAGCTAAAGGATAATTACAATTTAGAAGAAATAAAAGAATTACTTTCAAGCAAAGGTGAGACAAAAATAAATTTAGTCGTAAATGATAAAAATAAGCAGGCTTACTATTCATTGAAAGAAAATCGAAAATTTCATTTAGGTCATCTTAAAGCTCTAAAATCTAAGAAATACGTAGAAAAAATAACAGTTTAGATAGTTGATTTTTTGAGGTGATTGTATATATGTGATGCTTATTTCGCACACAGTTTCAAGGGCATTGCCCTACCGGTCCAATAAATTGGAATTACTGTGGTGGATTAACCGGAAAAACTATGAACGTACCAAAAGTAGACATAAAACAATTACTAGAAGCAGGAGTGCACCTTGGTCACAAAACACTAAGGTGGAATCCAAAAATGAAGAAATACATTTTTGGAGAAAAAAACTCAATTCACATAATAGATTTAACTCAAACAGTAAATTTTATAAAAAATGCCCTTGTACAAGTACATCAGGTTATAGCAAATGGTGGAAAATTATTAGTTGTTTCTACAAAAAAACAAGCATCAGAACAAGTAAGTAATCTAGCTAAAGAAACAGGCCAATATTTTGTAAACTACAGATGGCTTGGTGGAATGCTTACTAATTGGAACACTATACAAAATTCAATCAAAAGACTTAAAAAATTAGATGAACAGTTATCTAGAGAAAACTTAGGTTTTACAAAGAAGGAGATACTTAAATTCGGAAAAGAAAAAGAAAAACTTCAAAGGTCACTTGGTGGAATTTCAGAGATGAAAAAAATTCCAGATTTAATATTTATAATAGATACGAATATCGAGTCTCTTGCTGTAGCAGAGGCAAAGAAATTAGGCATACCAATTATAGCGGTACTAGACACGAATTCAGATCCTACTGGGATTGATTTCCCAATTCCAGGAAATGACGATGCAAGAAGATCTATAAATCTTTATTGTGAGCTTTTAAAAAACACAATTAAGGATGCAGAAAAATTTATAAAAGGTATAGATGAAAAAAGTGAAGATAAAGACACAGTAGCTAAATCTAAAGTAAAAGTAAAAGATAAATAATTTAGAAGACCTTCAAATGTCAAACAAAGATTTATTAGACAATATTAAAAAACTTCGAGAAATGACTGGCGTTGGATTTAAAGACTGCAAAGTAGCTTTAGACGAAACTAATGGGGATATTGAAAAATCAGTTGAGTTTTTAAGAAAAAAAGGAATTGCTAAAGCCTCAAAAAAAATGAGTAGAACCGCTTCAGAGGGTCTAGCTTTAGTAAAAGAGGATAAAGGAAAAATTTCATTAATTGAAATAAATAGTGAAACAGATTTTGTTGCTAAAAATCAAGATTTTATTAATTTTTGTAAAGAAATATCCGAAATTAATTTTTTGTGCGAAGGTGATTTAAATAAATTAAATAATTCAAAAATGACTAATGGTTCATTAGTAAAAGATAACTTAGTTAATTTAATAGCTAAAATTGGAGAAAAAATAACAATTAGAAGAGCTAAATTTTTTGACAATTCCAAAGGTGTAAATTTTTCATATGTTCATTCAGCAATAGATAAAGGAATCGGTAAAATTATATCAGTAGTTAAAATAGATGGAATCTCAAAAGAAAAAAATAATGGCATAGGAACAAAAATTGCAATGCATATTGCCGCTTCAAATCCATTAGCTTTAGACAAAGATAATATAGATAAATCGATTATTGAAAAAGAATTGGAAATAATCAAGGCCGAAATTACAAATTCAGGGAAGCCAGCTGATATGGCTGAAAAAATTTCTAAAGGAAAGATATCAAAATTCTTAAATGATAACTCCCTTTTAAATCAATTGTGGATAATGGATCCAAAAAAAAAAGTTTTAGATATTTTAAAAGAAAATTCCTTAGAGAAACAAGTTAAAGTCTTAGATTTTATAAGATATAAAGTTGGAGAAGGGATTTAAAAAGTGAGCAGTGAGTTTAATGAGCAAAATTATTCATCTAAGATGGATAAGAGTATTCAGTCTTTAAAAAAAGATATTTCAACACTTAGAACCGGAAGAGCTAATACAAACATGTTAGATACAATTAAAGTTGATGTTTATGGACAACATATGCCAATTGATCAAATAGCAACAGTAAGCGTTCCAGAGGCTAGGTTAATTTCAATACAAGTTTGGGATAAAACTAATACGTCCTTAATAGAAAGTGCAATTCAAAAATCTGAGCTCGGTATTAATCCACAAATAGATGGTCAAATAATAAGATTAAGAATACCTGATCTAACAGAAGAAAGAAGAAAAGATTTAATAAAAGTACTTAAAAATATGGGAGAAAAAGGCAAAGTAGCTATAAGAAATATTAGAAGAGAAGCAAACGAAGATTTAAAAAAAAAATTAAAAGATAAAAATATTTCTGAAGATGATAATAAAAACTTTGAAAAAAATATCCAAAAATTAACAGATCAAAATATCGAAAACATCGAAAAAATTCTTTCCGAAAAAGAAAAAGAGATTAGCCAAATATGAATAAACTCAACCATATTGCCTTTATTATGGATGGCAATGGAAGGTGGGGTAAAAAAAAAGGCAAAGGTAGAAATTTTGGTCACCTTAAGGGAGTAGAAACGGTTAAAAAAATTGTTAAGGGGTCTATTAAACTAAATATTCCAATTATTACTTTTTATGTTTTTTCCTCTGAAAATTGGAAAAGACCAAAAAATGAAAGAAATTATTTATTTAAACTCATTAAGATTTATTTCTCAAATGAATTAAAAAGCATAATTAGGCAGGGAATTAAAATAAATATTCTTGGAGAAACAAAAAAATTTTCTACAGATTTAAAACAAATACTTAAAAAAACAATTATTCATACAAAAAATAACAAAAAAATTGTGGTAAATTTAGCAATAAACTATGGATCTAAAAATGAAATTATTCAAGCTTTAACAAAAAGTAAAAAAAAAATTAATGAAAAAAATATTGAAAAAAATTTATATACTAAGAACTTACCTAATCCAGATATTTTAATTAGAACTGGCGGATATCAACGTTTAAGCAATTTTTTACTTTGGCAAATGGCTTACACAGAACTTTTCTTTTTAAAAAAATTATGGCCAGATTTTAACTCTAATGATTTATCTAAAATTTTAAAAAAATATAAAAAAATCCAAAGAAACTATGGAAGCTTATGATAACAAATAATTTAAAAAAAAGATTGTATACTTCACTAGCACTATTATTTGTAGTTTTTTTAATTTTCAATTTCAATTTGATATTAGTATTTTGTTTAATAATTTTAGGTGTAACATCAATTTTGGAATTTTTAGGAATTACAAAAAAAATATTTAGCAGTACTTTAAAATTAATACCAATAAATGCTATTTTTATTATTTATATCTTTATATTTTGCTTCATGTTCTTTTTATTTTCCAACATAATTGGACTAAAGATAATATTATTTATCTTACTAGTAAGCTGCATTGCTTCAGACCTAGGCGGATTTATTTTTGGTAAAACTATTAAAGGTCCAAAATTAACAAAAATCAGTCCTAACAAAACTTATAGTGGAGCTATTGGGTCAATAATTCTTACCACATTTGTTATGTCGATTTTATTTTTTTATACAACTGGTTCTTTTAATTTAAAAACAATATTGATTGCTATTAGCACATCAGTTTCTTGTCAATTTGGAGATTTAATATTTTCTTTTTTAAAAAGAAAAGCAAAATTAAAAGATACAGGAAACTTTCTTCCAGGTCATGGAGGAGTATTAGATAGGTTGGACGGAATTATTGTAGGAATTCCAGTTGGTTTTTGGATATTAATAATTTTAAATTAAATGAAAAAAAAAATCTCTATACTAGGCTCAACAGGCTCAATTGGACTTTCAACGATTGATATTATAAGTAAAAAAAAAGACTATTTTATTCCTTACATTTTTTCTGCAAATAAAAATTATAGATTAATATGTAATCAAATAAAGAAATTTAAACCAAAATTTTTTATAATTAATGATAAAATTACATATAAGAAAATAAGAAAAAAATTTAAAAAAAATAAGACAATTATTTTAAATAAATTTGAAAAAATTCGTTTTCAACATAAGTCGGACATTACTGTTTCATCAATACCAGGTATTGCAGGTCTATTCCCAACAATTTTGATGACTAAGTTAAGCAATAAAATATTAATAGCGAACAAAGAGGCCATTATTTGTGGCTGGGAATTAATTAATAAAGTTTCCAAAAAAAATAAAACTAAAATAGTACCAATTGACTCTGAACATTATTCTATTTCTGAGTTATTAAAGAATCATAAACTTAACGAGATAAATAAAATTTATATTACTGCTTCTGGAGGGCCCTTTTTTGAAAACAAACTTCATTTAAAAAAAAAAATTAAACCAAGAGACGCCTTAAAACACCCTAAGTGGAAAATGGGAAAAAAAATTACAATTGATTCCTCAACGTTAATGAATAAAATACTAGAGTTTATTGAAGCACAAAAAATATTTAATATCAGTAATAAAAAATTAGATATTATAATTCATCCAGAGTCATTGGTTCATGCAATTATAGAGTTAAAGAATGGTTTATTTAAATTTATATATCACGAGACATCAATGAAAATACCGTTGGCAAATGCTATTTTTGATAAAGATCTTGATATTAAAAAATTTTTAAAAAGAAGAAAAGAAAATGATATAAAGATTCATAATCTAACTTTTAAAAAACCTATAGCTAAGATATTTCCTGTAATCAAGTTAGTAAAAAAATGCAATCAATACGCTTCCACATCTATAATTATTAATGCATGTAATGAAATATTAGTTGATCAATTTCTTAATAAAAAAATACCATTTTTGAGCATTTCCAAGATCATAATGAGCATACTAAAAGATAGTAATTACAGAAAATATGCTATAAAAAAGCCTAAAAATTTATCTCAAATTGTTCAAATAGATAAATGGGCAAGAGAAAAAACACTCGAAATGATAAATTGATATTATGAAATATTTTTATAGTTTAATTTGCCTTATTTTATTATTTTCGACATCAATAAAAGCAGAAAAAATTAGCGATATTTTAATTACTGGTAATCAAAGGGTTTCAGATGAAACCATAATTCTTTATGGTAAGATTGATAAAGACAAAGATTATTCCGACATTGAACTTAACCAAGTTATTCAAAATTTGTATTCAACAGATTTTTTTGAAGACATTAAAATTAATATAGATAATGGAGTTCTTAAAATTGATCTTAAAGAGTACCAAGTTATAAATCGTTTACTCTTAATTGGCGAAAAGTCAAAAAATATTAAAGAACAAGTAATAGAGTCTATTAGTTTAAAAGAAAAAAAATCTTTCATAAAAAGTTATTTAGCTAAAGATATAGAGTTGATTAAAGAACTTTACTCATCATTAGGTTATAATTTTATAAAAGTTGAACCGAAGATAAGAGAAGTAGATAACAATAATATTGATTTAATACTTGAAATTGAAAGAGGAGATAAAACAAAGATTTCCTCGATTAAATTTACAGGAAACAAAAAAGTCAGATCTAACAAGTTACTGGATGTAATAGCTAGTGAAGAAAGTAAATTTTGGAAAATTATTTCAAGAAATACAATTTTAAGTCAAAACTTAATTCAATTAGATAAAAGATTATTAACAAATTATTATAAATCCTTAGGATTCTACAATGCGAAAGTAACATCAAGTATAGCTATGATAAATGATGAAACTATTAATGCTGAATTAAAATATACAATAGAAGAAGGAAACAGATTTATAATTAGTAAAATTTCAACAAATGTAGATAGTGTATTTGATAATGAATTATTTTACCCTTTAGAAAAATATTTCAATAAACTTATTGGAAAATATTATTCACCATTTAAAGTTAAAAAATTGTTAGATGAAATTGATATCATAATTGAAAACAATGATTTGCAATTCGTAGAACATAATGTAGAAGAAGAAATAAAAGATAAAACGATACAAATCATTTTAAATATATTTGAGGGTGAAAAAGTTTTAGTTGAACGAATAAATATTGCAGGCAATAGTATCACTAACGAAGATGTCATAAGAGAAGAACTAATTGTTGATGAGGGAGACCCTTTTTCTAAATTAAACTTAGAAAAATCTATTGCAGAGATAAAGCAAAGAAATCTTTTTAAACTTGTCGAATACGACGTTCAAAGTGGAACTAAGCCAAATTTAAAGATTATTAACATTAGAGTAGAAGAAAAACCAACTGGAGAAATAAGTGCCGGTGCAGGTGTAGGATCAAATGGAGGAAGTTTAGCAATTAATATAAAAGAAAATAATTGGCTTGGACAGGGAAAGCAAGTAGGTTTTGATGTTGAATTGGATGCAGAGTCACTTAGAGGAACTCTAAGTTATTCTGATCCCAATTACAATTTTTTAGGTAATTCATTAGATTATTCAGTTTCAAGCACAAAGAATGACAAACCAGATCAAGGTTATAAAAATACAATTCAAGCGGTAGGTGTTAGCACAGTTTTTGAACAATACCGAGATACATATGTCAATTTAGGCTTGTTAGCTAGTTACGATGATCTTACTACCGTTGAAGGTGCTTCTAGTTCCATAGCTAAACAAGCAGGCACATTTAGTGAATTGGCATTTAACTATGGAGTATCACTAGATAAAAGAGATCGTGTTTTTAATCCAACAGATGGTTATAAAACAAGTTTTTATCAAAACTTACCAATAATATCTGATAGCAAATTCATAGGAAATCAATTTCAAACTAGTTTTTATAACAGATTGTCTGAAGACATAGTGTTGGGTAATAAGTTGTATCTTTCAGCAGTGAATGGACTTGATGGTAAAGATGTAAGATTAAGTAAAAGAACCAAGTTAAGTTCAAAAAGATTAAAAGGATTTGAAAAAAATAAAATTGGCCCTAAAGATGGTGAAGATTTTATAGGAGGAAATTACGCTGCTGCATTAAATTTTGAAGCTCAACTACCAAATGTATTACCAGAAGACTCTAGAGCAGATTTAGGAGTTTTTCTTGATTTCGGTAATGTATGGGGAGTTGATTATGATAGTGCAATAGATGAAAGTAACAAAATTAGATCATCAACAGGTGTTGTGGTGGATTGGTCATCACCTATTGGCCCAATGAATTTTATTTTTGCTCACAATCTTTTAAAAGCAGATACAGATGTGACAGAAGGATTCAGTTTTAATTTAGGAACAACTTTTTAGATATGATTAATTTTAAAAAAATAATATTTATTTTTGCTTTTTTTCTATTAAGTGAAACTTATTTATTTTCACAAGCACCTCATTTTTTAGATTTCAAATCAATTCTTAATGAAAGCAATGCAGGAAAAAAAGCACAGAAAGATTTAAAAACAAAATTGGAAAAAGGGATTGCAAATATAAGAACTAAAGAAAAAGTAATCCAAGAAGAGGAAAAAAAAATAATTCAACAAAAAAAAATTTTATCTCCTGAAGATTATAAAAAAAAGGTAACAGCTTTGAGAGAAAAAGTGTCAAAATTACAAAAAGAACGACAAAATATTTTAACTTCAGTCGCAAATGATAGAAAAAAAGCCCGTGATATTTTACTTAAAAACTTAAATCCTATCTTGCAAGAGTACATGGTGGAAAAAAAAATTAGGATGATAATTGATAAAAAAAGCCTTCTATTAGCAGACGAAAATTTAAATATTACAAACGACGTAATGAATTTGTTAAATAAAAAATTAAAATCAATTAACTTTAATTAAACTAAATGAAAAAAAATATTTTTTTTAAAAAAAAAAATATTAAACTGTCAAAGTTATTTCCGCAATTAATTACAAAAAACGATTTTATTATAAACGACATAAAGCCTTTACATTTGGCTAAAAAAAATGATCTGACCTTTTTTGAGTCTTTAAAATACAAGTCTAGCGCAATTAATACCAAAGGAAGCGCATGTATAACAACTGAGAAATTCGCTAAATTCCTGTCAAGTAAAATACACAAGATTATTGTAAAAAATACTTTATTTGAATTGGCAAACGCTCTCTCTAAAATTTATCCTCTTTCAGATGTCGATTATCCAGACTTATCTGTCAAAGTGGCAAAAATGAAATCTTATAAATCTGTTAAATTTGGAAATAATGTTTTAATTGGTAAAAATGTAAAAATAGGTAAAAACTCTGTTATTGGTTCAAACAGTATTATTGAGAGTAATGTTGTTATTGGGAAGAATTGCATTATAGGCTCAGGATCAATAATAAAAAATTCAATTATTGGAGACAGAGTGATGATACAAGATAATTGCAAAATTGGACAAAAAGGTTTTGGATTTATTCCAATAAAAAATAAAAATTTTAAATTTCCGCATATAGGAAAAGTAATTCTTGAAGACGAAGTTGAAATAGCTTCTGGATGCACGATAGACAGAGGTTCTGTAAGCGATACTCAAATAGGCAAAAATACATATTTAGATAATCAAGTTCATATTGCTCATAACGTTGTTATAGGAGCAAATTGCATGATAGCAGGACAAGTTGGTTTTGCAGGAAGCTCCAAAATTGGAGATCAAGTTTCAATAGGAGGACAAGCAGGCATATCAGGACATTTGAAAATTGGAAATAATGTAAAAATAGGCGGAGGAAGTGGGGTTGTAAAAGATATAGAAGATAATCAAATCGTAATGGGTTATCCTGCTGTAAAATTAAAAAATTTTTTAAAAAAAAATCGAGATAATGATGAGTGAAATTGAATTAGATAAGAAAAAAATTGAGTCATTACTTCCGCACAGGGAACCAATGCTTCTTATTGATAAGTTAACTAAAATTGTACCACTAAAATCAGCCACGGCAATTATGTATGTAAAAAAAAATGGTTTTTATGTTCAAGGACATTTTCCAGGACAGCCAGTAATGCCTGGAGTGTTAATTGTTGAAGCATTTGGTCAAGCAGCAGCTGCATTAACTGCCCACGGTATCGATCCAAAGGAATACGCAAATAAACTGGTTTATCTAATGGGTGTAGATAAAGCTAGATTTAGAAATCCAGTACTTCCAGACTGCGAACTACATTTAGAAATCGAGGCTGTTCGATCTCACGGAAGAGTTTGGAAATATAAAGGTACGGCAAAAGTTGATGGAAAAAGAATGGCAGATGCTGAATGGTCTGCAACAATAGTAGATAGAAAAGAATGATTCATCCTTCTAGTATAATTGACAAAAAAGCTAAAGTTTCTGAGACAGTAAAAATTGGCCCTTTTTGCTATGTTGGACCAGGGGTGGAACTATCAAACAATGTTGAATTAGTCTCTCATGTTCATATTGAAGGTAACACTATAATAGGAAAAGGCACAAAAATATTTCCATTTGCAAGTATAGGCACTCAACCTCAAGATCTCAAATTCAAAAATGAAAAAAACAGTTTATCTATAGGAGAACAAAATATCATTCGAGAGTACGTAACTATAAATCCTGGCACTGAGGGAGGTGGTTCTAAAACTGAAATAGGAAATAATTGTTTGTTTATGATTTCATCACATATAGCTCATGATTGTAAGATTGGTAGTAACGTTATAATAGCAAACAATGTACCTCTTGGAGGACATGTTACTATAGAGGACTCGGTAGTAATCGGAGGTAATTCAGCAGTACAGCAATTCACAAGAATAGGTCGTCTAGCTATGATTGGCGGAATGACAGGAGTATTAAAAGACGTCATACCTTTTGGTTTATCGATTGGAAACAGAAATTATTTACAAGGACTAAATTTAATTGGTTTACGTAGAAAAAAATACGACAATAAAAAAATTATAGGATTAGACAAAGCTTATAAAGAAATTTTTTCCTCAAAAAATTTACATGAAAACCTAAGTAAAATTAATGGCGAATATAAAGACAATGAATTAGTTACAGAGGTAATAAAGTTTATTGAAAAAGATAAAAAAAGACCTATTTGTTCACTACAAAATTAAATTATGATTGGCCTAATTTTTGGAGAAACAGACTTTCCAAAATATATTTATAAAAAGATAAAAAATAAAAAAAATTATCTTATTATTGATCTGACTAAAAAAAAATTTTTTAAAAAGGATAAGAATTCTTATTCCGTATCAGTAGGACAATTTGGTAAGATTATCTCAATTTTAAAAGAAAATAATTGTAAAAAAGTACTTTTTGCTGGAAAAGTACAAAAGCCTAATTTTGCTAAAATTCGACTAGATTTTAAAGGAGTTTATTATATTTCACGAATTATGAAAAAATCAAGACTTGGTGATGCTGCTCTTTTAAAAGAGATAATAAGTATTTTTAAAGATGAAAAAATAAAAACTATTAGTTCCACAACGTTTACACCTGAATTAAATTTATCTAAGGGGAATTATTCTAAATACAGACCAGATAGAAAAGATAAAGAAGATATAAACAAAGCGATAAGAGCATTGAATAAATCAAATCAATATAGCCATATTCAAGGTGCGATTAGTAGAGAAAATCGAGTTGTTCTGGAAAAACAAAAAGGAACACAAAAAATGTTTAGAGAGATAAAGAAAATAAAAAGAGTAAATAAAGGCGTTTTAGTAAAATTTCCTAAGAAAAAACAAGATCCAAGGGTTGATTTGCCAACAGTTGGTTTAAGAACATTAAATCAATGTAAAGCTGCAGGATTGACTGGTATAGTTTTAAAGCATAAAAAAAATATTTTTTTAGATAAAAAAAAATCGATTAATTTTGCAAATAAAAACAAAATGTTTATTTTTGTAAAATGAAAAAAATTATTTTATTAATTACTTTAATCTTAATTCAGGCTATTCAAGTATTTTCTGCAGAGCCAAAGGTACTAAAGGTAATAAATGGTCTAGATAGTCCGTGGAGCATATCTTTTATTAATGACAGTAAAGCATTAATTACAGAAAAATCAGGAAATCTAATATTAGTAGATTTAAATAGTAAAAAAATTAAAAAAATAAAACATAATTTAAAAGTTTTAGAGGATGGGCAAGGAGGTTTGCTTGAAGTACTTTACTTTAAAAATCAAGTTTTTGTTTCATATTCTGAAAATCTAAAAAAAGGAAATTCAAGTACTTCAGTTGCCTCAGCAAAATTTGATGAAAATATTTTAAATTTTAAAAATATTTTTAGAGCCAAACCACCAATTAATTCAGGTTATCATTTTGGATCGAGATTAGTAATAAAAGACGATTTTTTATATGTTACAGTTGGTGAAAGAGGTAAGGGAATGATTGCTCAGGACCCAACAAAACATCCAGGAAGTATCATTAGAATTCATTTGAATGGTAAAATTCCCGCAGATAATCCAAAGTTTAAAAATAAAAGAGATTGGCAACCTGAGATATATCAAATAGGAGTTAGAAATCCGCAAGGTATGGCACTTTCACCTTTTGATAACAAAATTTATCTCACTAATCATGGTGCTAAGGGGGGAGATTGGTTTGGCGAAGTAAAATATGGTGAAAATTACGGATGGAAAATTTTAGGATGGGGTGGAACTAATTATACTGGAACCCGAATAGGCCCAAAGTGGAAGCCTGGTTTTACAAAAGCTATAAAATATTGGGTTCCTTCAATCGCAGTAAGTTCCATGGTAATCTATAAAGGTAAAGAATTTAATGAATGGAATGGTGATGCGTTGATTACATCACTTCGTGATCAATCCCTGAGAAAAATAAAATTCAAAGGGGGCCAATTTATTGATGAAGAAATCATTTTTAAAGGAACCATTGGAAGGATAAGAGATATTGAAATTCAAAAAGGGACAGGAAAAATTTATCTTTTGACAGATGAAGGATTTATTTGGAAAGTTCAAAAGTGAAAAAAATATTTATTTTAACAGGTGAAGCATCTGGCGATAAACTTGCCTCAAAAGTAATAACTGATTTAAGTAAATTAAATTCAAATATAAAATACCTTGCAGTTGGAGGGGAAAATTTGAAAAAATTGGGCATAAAATCTATTTATGATCTTAAAGAGATTACATATCTAGGTTTTACAAATGTCATATTGAATATTTTTAAGATAAAAAAAAAAATTAACGAAACAGTAAAAGCAATAGATAACTTTAAGCCTGATATATTATTTACTGTTGATAGCCCCGATTTTACTTTAAGAGTAGCCGAAAGAGTTAAACTAAACAATCCTTCAATAAAAACTATTCATTATGTGGCTCCCCAGGTGTGGGTTTGGAGAGATGGCAGAGTTAAAAAAATTAAAAAATTTATTGATCATATACTCTTGCTGTTTAAATTTGAAAAAACTTATTTTGAAAAAGAAAACATGAGCCATGAATTTGTTGGTCATCCTTTACTAGAATTAACTAATGAAAGTGCGATTGATATCAACCAAATTTTAGGAAAAAATAAAGCTTTAATTTCTATTTTTGCGGGTAGTCGAAAAACAGAAATAGATGTTTTAACACCAATCCTTTTAGATTTTATTAAACTCATGAACGAAAAGTATAATGACTTTTCTTATATTTTTCATTCCACAAGAGAGTATTCAGATTTAATTCAATCATACATTAAAAAAAATGACTTAAAAAATTGTCAAGTTATAAGTGATAGTAAAATTAAAAATTATATCCTAAAAAAATCAATTTTTGCAGTTTCAAAATCAGGAACAGTATCTCTTGAAATATGTAATGCTAAAATACCTTCTATAATTTTATATAAAATGGGTATAATAAATTTTTTTATTATAAAAATGTTAGTAAAAACTAAATTTGCAAATGTTATAAATATCGCAGCCAAAGAAGAAATTATACCAGAGTTACTTCAATCTAATTGTAATCCAAAAAATATATTTACTGTTGTTTCTAATTATTTAGATAACCCAAAAAAAATGGATGAACAAGTATCAAAAATTCAAACGATTTTAAAAAATTTTAAAACACCCAATTCATCTTCATACTTGGCAGCGAAATCTATAAATAATTACCTATGATTATTTACACACATAATGATTGTTTAAAAAAATTTAACGGACAAAATCATCCTGAAAGAAAAGAGAGATTGGAGAGTATTATAAGTTCTATAAAATCATCAAATTTAAAAGTTGAATTTAAAGAAGCCCCTTTAGCAGACTTAGAAACCATTTCATTAGTCCACCCTAGAAAACATATAGAGCAAATTTTTTCTAATATTCCTAAAGATGGAGTCATCGGAGTGGAGAAGGAACCTTATGCCGATACTATGCTTTGCTCAAACAGTAAAAATGCAATTCTAAGATCCTGTGGAGCTGGCATTGCTGCAGCTAAAGATCTTATGGAAAATAATGAAAGAATATTCTGCGCAGTTAGACCACCAGGTCATCATGCTGAAACTGTTAGAGCTAATGGGTTTTGTTTTATTAATAATATTGCTGTTTCAGCTAGATATTTACAAAAACAATACAATGTAAACAAAATCGCAATAATCGATTTTGATGTTCATCATGGTAATGGAACTCAAGAAATTTTTTACAATGATCAATCAATAGCATATAGCTCTTCTCATGAATTTCCCTTATTTCCAGGAACAGGAGCAGAGAATGAGAAAGGAGTTGGAAATATTTTTAATGCGACTTTAAAAGCTGGTATAGGAAGCAAAGATTTTATAAAAATATTCGACCAAAAAGTACTTAAACCTATTGATGTATTTAAACCAGAAGTAATTTTAATTTCTGCAGGTTTTGATGCTCATAAAAGAGATCCATTAGCAAATATTAATTTAGATTCTGAAGATTTTTTTAAAATTACAAAAAATATTGTTGATATTGCACAAACCCATTCTAAAGGCAGAGTAATTTCTTTCCTCGAAGGTGGTTATGATTTACAAGCCTTATCTGAAAGCATTATAGAACACCTTAATGCCTTAAAACCCCATATTTGACCAGTTGTCAGGATCATTAAATTTTTTAATTTCTTTCTGAGTTACTGGTCTAAAAAGATAGTATCCAATATAAATTGTTAAAAAAAATAAAAAAATTGTTTTCATATATTTAATATATTAAACTAATTTTATGAAATTCAGTAAAAGAAAATTTATGCAAATCCTTGGGTTTTCAACTTTAGCGTTATTTTTTCCAATAAAAATTGTTTTAGCTGCTACTAAAAAATTTGTTAATCCAAATTTATCCAAAGAACAAAAAAACATCATGTTTAAAGAGGGAACAGAAAGACCATTTACAAGTGATTTATTAAAAGAAAAAAGGAAAGGCTTCTATCACTGTGCGAATTGTGGAAATAAACTTTTTGCATCAACTTCTAAATTTGATAGCGGAACTGGTTGGCCTTCATTTTCTAATGCTTTACCAGGCGCCTTTAAAACAAAAATAGATTACTCTTTTGGTATGGAGAGAGTCGAGTATCACTGTGCGAAATGTGGCGCACATCACGGTCATGTTTTTAATGATGGCCCTAAAGAATCGGGCAAAAGATTTTGCAATAATGGACTCTGTTTAATTTTTAAACCAGAGTAAAAGGCATTAAATAGAATAAAAATCTCTTATAATCTAAGCTTTTTTGTTCACAGACAGCACCCAATTCGTCCATGTTTATATGTGAATATTTAAAATTAAGGTTTAAAACTTAAATATGGATCTAGCAGCCGTAATAATTATTGGCATTGTAGTTGCAGCTACAGGTGTAATTAATCCAAATGCTAAAGATCCAGAAGAAGTTGCCAAAGCTCCAGAAACACAAGTAACAATTCCAGAAGTTAAGGAACCAGAACCAGAGCCGGAGCCAGAACCAGAGCCGGAGCCAGAACCAGAACCAGAACCGGAGCCAGCAAAAGAGCCTGAACCAGAACCAGAACCTGAACCTGAACCTCAAAAAGAGGAACCTAAAGAAGAAGTAAATGCCGAACCAACTCAGGAGCAAGATGCAAAACCTGAAGAGGAAGAAGTTCAACCAGTTACAGAAGAAACTACTGAAGCAACAGAAGAAAAAGGTTTAAGTATGGTAAACATTCTTCTTTATATATTAGGAGCAATTGCAGTAATTGCAGCTGGAATATATTTCTTCATGAGAAGAGAACCTTCACCTAAAAGTGCTGCTGATATAGCTAGAGCTCAGTCTCAACAAGATCCAACTCCTGAACCTCAAGAGGAACCAGCTCGAGAAGAAACATATTCAGAACCTGAGCCTCAACCAGAACCAGAACAACCAGTTCAAGAAGAAATACCTACAGAAACTACTGAGGAAGAGCCAGAGTCAGAAAATACCGACCAATCATCTAATAATGATGATGAGAACAATAATAAATAATACTTCAAAATTTTTTTCCACCTTCTAGATAAGCACATTTTTCACAAGTTTTTTCAATTTCAGGTGGCTTATCAAGATTTAAAACATCTTTCATTTCAATTAACTTTTCTTCAATCCAAGAAGTATCTACACGGTATGGAATTAATGTAGTTTTAAAATCTATTTTGTTATCAAATCTATCATTTTTTTTTTCTCCATTGCAAACATAAAAAAATGTACGATCCGAAACTTCAAAATTCATTTTTCTTAAAATATGAACATAAATATCCATTTGTAATTTATAACTAAGATGCCATTCAGTATCGAGATAAGAAGAAACAGTTACAGGATAAGTTGATGATTGAGCTTTATAATCAACTACAACTATTTTTTTTTCATTTAGATCAAACCAGAGGTCATCAATTCCGCCGTGAATAATTAGATTAGTTTTTTCATCTAAATATGAAATTCCACCTTTTAAAGAATTTCTCCACGTATCTAAATCTTCGTGTTGATATGGAATAAAATTTAAATTATGCTTAACCATAATCGGATGAGGTTTTTGTTCTTTCCTATATTGATCAAATTCTTTTTTTAATAGTTCATCTACAGCAATGTTTAGAGCCCATCCAGGCATAGAAGGTTCTTTTAGTCCTTTAACTCGGTCTAAGTAAAAGCATCTTTTGCAACTTAGAAAATTGAAAAATTTG
>MDTB01151294.1_pt1 | contig 19268 bp, 19 predicted proteins | sample 811161 | NCBI WGS metagenome assembly MDTB01 (sample SAMN05326650, study PRJNA326480) | marine metagenome | isolation source: seawater | place: Mediterranean Sea | collected 2009
GACAAAAATGATCTTCAAAAAATGAATGTTCTTAGAAGAATTATTGCCCCAATGGGAACAATGGATGCTATTGAATTCATAAACTCAAAATTAAAAGATACAAAAAACAATGCTGAGTTCTTTAATTCAATGAACAAACCAGCCTAATTAAGTTTTCCAATATTGAAGAATAAAAGTTATAATATTTTATGACTATTTACGCTTTATCAACTGGCCCCGGTGTCTCAGGCGTTGCAATAATAAGAATTTCGGGTCCCGAAGCATCCAAAGTGATAAAATTGCTCACAGGAAAAGAAATTCCTAAGCCTAGAGTGGCAACCCTTCGGAAAATAAACAATATCAACACTTCTGAGCTAATCGATGAAGGCATAATTATCTGGTTTCCTGGGCCTGAGAGCTACACAGGTGAAGATATGGTCGAAATACATGTACATGGTGGTAAAGCTTTAATTTTGGCACTGCAAGAAGAGATTGCAAAAATCAAAAATTGCAGATTGGCAGAACCAGGTGAATTTACAAAGCTTGCCTTTCAAAATGGGAAGATAAATTTATTAAAAGCTGAAAGTATAGCTGATTTAATTTCAGCTGAAACAGAAGTTCAACGATTACAGGCAATTAAAATCATGAAAGGTAAATCGTCTGAAAAATTTAATCAACTAAGAGAAAAACTGATAAAACTTTTATCATTTATTGAAGCTAAAATTGACTTTCCAGAAGATGATTTACCCGATGAAAATTTGAAAAAATTAAAAGAAGATTCAACTGATGTATTTAATGAAATAAACAAAATTTTAAATGATCAAAAAATAGGTGAAATAATTCGAGAAGGTTTTAAGATTGCTATTGTTGGTCCAACAAATGCTGGCAAATCAAGTTTACTAAATAATTTATCTAATAGACAAGTAGCTATAGTTTCAGAAATAGCAGGTACAACAAGAGACGTCATAGAAGTACACTTAAATATAGATGGTTATCCAGTCATACTATCGGATACAGCTGGAATAAGAGATTCGAAAGATGAAATTGAAAAAAAAGGTATTAAACTATCGCTTGATAAAGCAGAAAATGCAGATTTAAAGTTAGTTGTTGTTGATGCTAAAAATGTTGATTTTAAAGGGTTTTTAAACGATTTGATTAAAAAAAATGCGATATTAGTCATCAATAAATCTGATCAATTGAAGGGCAAATTAGATGAAGAGGTTTATAAATTGGACCATGTTTTAATTTCATTAAAAGAAAATTTAAACATTGATAAATTAATTTTGAAGATAAAAAATAATTTAAAAAATAAATTAATATCTCAAGAAGATACCTTAATAACTAGAGAGAGACATAGACAACATTTGATGCAATGTGCAGAACATTTAAAAAATTTTTCAAATAATAGTGACAAAAAAGATTTTGATAAAGGGGCTGAAGATTTAAGATTAGCTACCAGGCATTTGGGTATGATTGTTGGGAAAGTCGACGTAGAGGAGATATTAGGTAGTATTTTCAACGATTTTTGTATCGGAAAATAATAGCGCTTTTGCTGTATTTTTGTACTATTTTTTTCAATTTTCATTGATAAATAAGGGTTATTTACTAAAAATAACTCAAATCTTGTAAATATGATAATCAAATATAAATTTAACTTATGAAAAAAGAATTATTTTTTGACATTGTAGTAATTGGTGGTGGTCACGCAGGTTGTGAGGCTGCAGCGGCATCTGCACGACTTGGTATTAACACCGCTCTATTTACTCACAACAAAAATACGATTGGAGAGATGTCGTGTAATCCGGCCATTGGTGGTCTGGGAAAAGGTCATTTGGTTAGAGAAATAGATGCATTAGACGGTGTCATGGGAGAGGTAGCTGATAAGTCTGGAATACAATTTAGATTATTAAATAGGAGTAGAGGACCAGCTGTTAGAGGACCAAGGACCCAAACTGACAGATCGCTCTATCGTAAATTTATGCAAGAAAAACTTGTAAACTATTGTAATTTAAGCATTTTTTCGGATCCAGTAGTTCAATTCATTTTTATAAATAATGAAATAAACGGCTTTTTAACATTGAAAGGCAATAAAATAAGTTGTAACAAGTTAATTTTAACAACAGGCACATTCTTAAATGGTTTGATCCATATCGGGGAAAAGAGAACACCCGCTGGACGCTTTAATGAAAAACCTAGTACAGGTCTAAGCGAACAATTAGAAAAATATAAGTTTAAAATTGGTAGATTAAAAACTGGTACTCCACCAAGGTTAGATTCTAGAACTATTAATTTTACAAATCTTGAAAAACAGTTTGCCGATGATGATCCATACTTCTTTTCTTTCTTAACTAAAAAAAATTTTAACAAACAGGTTTCATGTTCTATGACTTACACAAATGAAAAGGTGCATAAGATCATAGAAAAGAATTTATCTAAAAGCGCAATGTATTCTGGTGTGATTCAAGGTGTTGGGCCGAGATACTGCCCTTCAATTGAGGATAAGATAGTTAAATTTGCGGATAAGTCCCGACACCAAATATTTTTAGAGCCAGAGGGACTAAATGATCATACAATTTACCCTAATGGTATATCAACTTCTCTACCTGAGGTAGTACAACGTGAAATACTGAATAATATCAGTGGTTTAGAAAATGTTAAGTTAATTAGGCCTGGATATGCTATTGAATATGATTACATAGATCCACGAGAACTTTTTTTAACTCTTGAAACTAAAAAAATTAAAAATTTATACCTTGCTGGTCAAATAAATGGAACTACTGGTTATGAAGAGGCAGCTGCTCAAGGGCTTATTGCTGGCATAAATGCTGCGCTTTCACTTAAAGGCATGGAGCCCTTTATTCTAGACAGGTCAGATGCCTATATTGGTGTAATGATTGATGATCTAGTAACCAAAGGGGTTGCTGAGCCTTACAGAATGTTCACTTCTCGAGCAGAATATAGACTAAGTCTCAGATCAGATAATGCAGACTTAAGATTGACCCAGAAAGGTATTAAAATAGGTTTGATATCTAAACCCAGAAAAGAGGTTTTCGAAGATAAATTTGAAAAACTCTCTAAAATATCGATGCAGATGTCAAATTTAAATATTTCTCCATCAAACGCTGAAAAATTTGGCGTGAAAATAGCTAAAGATGGTGTTCTGAGATCTGCGGAGGAAATCTTAGCACAAAAAAATGTCGATATGAAGAAAGTTAGAGACATTTGGCCAGAAATTTTAGATCATGGTTCCGAAATCGATGATCAGATCGAAATTAATTCTCATTATAGGGGATATATGAAAAAGCAGAAAGCTGATATTTTGGCCTTTAAAAGAGATGAGAATTTATCTATTCCAGATAATATTAATTATGATAGGTTTTCAGGGTTATCTAATGAAGTAAAGGCTAAATTTAAGGAAATAAGGCCCAAAACTATGGGTCAAGCATTAAGAATTGATGGAATTACTCCAGCAGCTGTATATATTTTGTTGTCACACGTTAAAAGAAGGTCTATTAAGCATATAGCTTAATGGATAATATATTTTTAAATTCTTATTCAAAAATTCCGAACCTTGATGTTTCACGTGAAACTTGTAATGATTTAGAGAGCTTAATTCTCATGATTCAGGAGAAAAATAAAAAAATTAATATTATAAGCAAAAAATTCAATGAAAAAAGCCTAATAAGGAACAGGCATATAATTGATTCAGCACAAATTATTGATTTTGTTGATTTAAATAGTAATACAACCTGTGATTTAGGAACAGGCGGTGGTATGCCAGGCATAATTATAGCAATAGTGTTGAAAAAAATCAAAAGTAGTATGAAGGTTAATCTTTACGAAAAAAGCCATCATAAATGCGTTTTTTTAAGAGAGGTATCAGAAAAATTAAGTTTAAACACAGAAATATTTCAAAAAGATATTTTTAAACTTAAAAATATTGAAACAGGAACAATCATGACAAGAGCATTCAAGCCTATGCCAATAATTCTTGATATAGTAAATCAGAATTTTAAGAAATATCAAAATTTAGTTTTATTTATGGGAGAAACAGGAAAAAAAATCTTAAATGATACTCTTAAAGAGTGGGATCTAGAATATGAGGAAAAAAAAAGTTTAACTAGTGATAACTCATTTATATTAAATATTAAAAAAATTAAAAAGAAAATTTCATGAAAATAATTTCAATAATAAATCAAAAGGGTGGGGTCGGTAAAACTACAACAGTAATTAATTTAGCATCAGCATTATCACAACAGGGAAAAAAAATATTAGTTATTGATTTAGATCCTCAAGGCAATGCTACAACTGGATTAGGATTATCTAACACTGAACAATCGGATCAAACCATATATGGAATTCTTAATGGAACTATGCTGATTTCTCATGTTATCAAGAAAACAAAATTTAAAAATCTTGATATAATTACTTCAAACGTAGATTTATCAGGATTAGAAGTTGAGACAGCCGGAGATAGTGATAGAGCATTTATTTTAAAGGCTAAATTAACCGCATATTTAAATGATTCTGGAGAACTATATGATTATGTCCTTATAGATTGTCCTCCTTCATTAAGTTTATTAACTGTCATGGCCCTGGTGTCATCAAATTCATTATTAGTTCCACTTCAAACAGAATTTTTTGCACTGGAAGGTATAACTCAATTGATGAAAACTATTGAACGGATAAAAATTAATTTGAACCCTTCGTTAGAAATACAGGGAATACTCTTAACGATGTATGACAGAAGAAATAATTTGTCAACTCAAGTAGAACAAGAAGCAAGAAGTTATTTTAAGGATAAAGTTTATCAAACAGTTATACCTAGAAATGTCAGATTATCAGAAGCTCCCTCACATGGGGTTCCGGTCTTAATATATGATAAAAATTGCCCAGGAAGCAAATCATATTATAAATTTACTGATGAATTTATTGTTCAAGAAAATAAAATTGGGAGTGCCGCCTAATGAATTCTCAAATTAAAAAAGGACTTGGAAGAGGTTTATCGTCCTTGATAGGTGAGTCTAGGATGGAATCTAAAACAAACAAATTACCTATTAGCAATATAACTCCAAATAAGTTTCAGCCACGGAAAAATTTTGACGAGGATAATTTGGACGATCTAACAAATTCAATTAAGGAACGTGGGGTCATTCAACCAATTATAGTAAGAGAGTCTAAATCTGATAATTCAAAATTCGAAATTATAGCTGGAGAAAGGAGATGGTTAGCCGCAAAAAAAGCTGGCTTACACGATATACCAGTTGTTATAACTGAAGCAGACGATCTCAAATCACTAGAATTTGCAATAGTGGAAAATGTTCAAAGACACGATTTAAATCCACTTGAAGAAGCTCAAGGCTATAAAAGATTAATAGATGAATTTTCATATGATCAAGAAAAAGTTTCTAAATTTATCGGAAAAAGTAGAAGTTATATAACTAATTCACTTAGATTGTTAAATCTTCCGACAGAAGTTTTGGATTACATAGAGAAAAAAAAAATTACAGCTGGTCATGCAAAAATTCTAGTTGGATTAGAAAATTCACTTTTCATAGCAAATAAAATAATAGAGAAGAAACTTTCTGTTAGACAAACTGAGGATTTAGTAAAAGTCTTCAAGGGTAAAAAGATTTCTATTAATCAATCTAAAGATCCCAATATAAGAAATCTTGAAAATGACATAATCGATAAAATCGGACTTAGAGTTTTGATAAAAAATAATAAAAAAAATAAGGGGACCATAACTTTTTCTTATAATGATATTGATCAATTAAATAAAATTATTGAAATTATTAAACTTAATTACTAAAATTTTCGGAACTTTCTAAAATAAAGTTTGTCATCAAATATAGAGAAATTGATGGGTTTTTTTTTATCTGTAACTCCAAGCTATTTGTTTTTTCTAGTAGTTCTTTGATTTTTTTTATGTCCCAAATTTCTGCTTGTTTCTTAACTAAACTTTTTTCTTTCCAGAAAATTGGTGGTTTATAATTTGTAATAATATCATCTAAATTTTTATTTACTCTCATATCACTTATTATTTTAATTAATCTTTTTAATTTATTTATATATATTCTGATAATCATCATGCAATCATCGTTAGAAAAATTATTTTCATTTAGTATGTGCATTATTCTTTTTTGATTTTTAGCTAAAGAATTTTCTACTAGCTCTGATATATCGTAATTTTCAGCCAAATTTGTTAATTTAAGGATGTCATTAATTTGAATATTTGATTTATTTTTTGCAAAACTTTCTAATTTCATTAATTCATTATTAAGATTGTTTCTGTCACCTTTGGATCTCTCAATTATAACATTAATATTTTGCTGTGATAAATTTATTTTAATATTTTTTAAAAATTTATTAACTACAAAATTTAATGATTGATTTGTATCCTCATAAAAGGCAACACAAACAGTTTTTTTATCTTTTTCAAAAAAAGATCTTAATTTTGATTTTTTTTCTAGTAAATCAGAGATGAGTATGAATGTAACATCATCAAGTTTTTTTTCTATTAATTCATTTATAATATTAAAAATTTTATCAGTTGCTCGTTGTATTATTATCAATTTATCCTTTTCAAAAAAAGATTTGTTAAAAATATTTTCTTTAAAGTTCTCTGTATTGTTAATTATTTCACTTTCCTCGTACCTTTGATTGTTTTTAGGAAGAATTAAACTCAAATCATTTTTGATTGTTTCTTCTATAAGACCTTTATTCTTTCCATATAAAAGAAAAAATTTGAAATTAGATAAGTTTTTTTTTTTAATTTCAAAATATTTAATTATCATTTATAGTTTTAAGAAGATGTTGATATTGTCTAATATCTTATTTACCAAATTATTCTCGATGTCTTGCTGATAGTTAAAAAGGTCGTATTTATTATCCATATTTTGATAAGAGAAACTCTCATTAAATAGTCTTTCTTTCAATATCTTGTCATCATTTGATATGGTTAGTTTTATATTGATATTTGTTCTAAATGTTTTTGGCTGACCTTTAGAATTCTTAGATGTAACCTCTATACTTTTAGAGCTTTCAAGGATTATTTTGTTATTCGAAGCACTTTGTGTATCCTTTTCGATACTTAGCAACGAAACAATTTTTCTATTAATTTTTTTGTCGCCAATTAATGATATTTCTTTAAAAAAAATTTGATCTTTATTAAGGTGTATTGGCTGATAACCACAAGCTGTTATAAAAAAAAATAAAATAATTAATTTTTTTGTCATTTTAAAATAATATTTATAAGTCTATTTTTTACATAGATTGTTTTAAATATTTCATTGTTTTTAATGTATTTTTCATTAAGGCTCATTTTTTTTATTTTCTTTAATATGTCATTTTCTTTTTCATCCTTTTCTATCAATATATTCCCTCTTTTTTTACCATTAATCTGAATTACAATTTCTTTTTTATCAGTTTCAAGATGTTCTTTTTCGACTTTTGGCCAAGATATTTGATTTCTGACACCGATTTTCATCAAACATTCATTGGCAAAATGGGGCACAATTGGGCTCATCACAATTAAAATTTTCTTAAAATTTTCTTCGAGGTTTTTATAATTTTTGTTATTAATCAAAATTTTAGAATAAAAATTAAATATTTCGTGTAAAACTGCGATAATTACATTGTATCTGAATTTCTCTAATGAAAAGTTAATTTTATCTAAAGCTTGATTTGTAAAGATGTCAATTTGTTTATCCGATATATCTAATTTTTTGTCTTTAATTAATTTTGTTATGTCAGCGTTCATTGCCCAAAATTTTTGGATAAATTTGTAAGAAGAAGACATACCATTCTCAGACCATTGTATATCTTTTTCTGGTGGACTATCAGATAAAATAAATAGTCGTACAGCATCTGCACCATATTTTTTAATCATTTCTTCTGGATCTATAGTATTCCTTTTAGATTTAGACATCGACTCCGATGCACCAACCTTTACTTCTTTAGAAGGGGATTTTTTTATAAAAAATTTTTTTCCATCATCAGAAATCACTTCTTCTGGACTGAGCCAATTACCATTTTCATCCCTATAGGTTTGGTGACAAACCATCCCCTGAGTAAATAACCCTTTAAAAGGCTCTTTAATATTTAAATTTTCATTATCTAAGCTAATAGCTCTTGTAAAGAATCTTGAATATAAAAGATGTAATATTGCATGTTCAACTCCTCCTATATATTGGTCAACTGGCATCCAGTAATTTGTATCTTCATTTACAAATGGCTGACTTAACTCTTTCGAAGAACAAAATCTTAGGAAGTACCAAGATGAGTCAACAAACGTATCTAATGTATCTGTTTCTCTTGTACAATTTTGTCCATTTATTTGAATTTCTTTCCAATCCAAACTCGAATCCAATGGATTGCCTTTAGTATTTAAATCTATCCTATCGGGCAAACACACTGGTAAGTTTTCTTCTGGAATTTTTACGATTTCATTTTTTTCGTTATAAGCAATTGGTATTGGGCAACCCCAATAACGTTGTCTAGATATTCCCCAATCTTTCAATCTAAAATTTGTTTTTCTTTTTCCTATTTTCCTGTCTTCAAGTATTTTGATTGTTTCTATAACTGATTCATCAGGGACTTTTAGATTATTTAGGAATTCCGAGTTTATAATTTTACCTGCTCCAGTAAATGCCTCGTCTTTAACTTTAAAATCATCTTTTGCATCATCAGGTTTCACAACAGTTTTGATATTTAAATTGTATTTCCTTGCAAAATCAAAATCTCGTTGATCGTGAGCTGGACAACCAAATACAGCTCCAAAACCATAATCCATTAGTACAAAATTAGCAAAATAAACTGGTACTTTTAAATCCAAATCTAATGGGTTTACAGCCGTTAAATTTGTTTTGAATCCAATTTTCTCTGCTTGGGCAATCGACTCTTCTGTGGTACCAGTTTTTGAGCATTTATCCTTAAATTCGATAAATTTTTCATCTTTTTCATAAAATTTTGATAAGGGATGATCAACTGATAAAGCTAAAAAAGAAAACCCAAAAAGAGTATCTGGTCTAGTAGTGTAACACTTTATTGAGTCAATTTTTTCTGAACCTTCAATTTTAAAATTTACCTCGCAACCAAAAGATTTTCCAATCCAATTTTTTTGCATTGTTTTCACTTTGTCTGGCCATTCTTTTAATTGATCTAAATCATTTAATAATTCATCAGCAAAATGAGAAATTTTGAAAAACCATTGGTTTAGCTTTTTTCTTTCAACCACAGCTCCTGATCTCCAACCTTTGCCATCGATTACTTGCTCATTTGCTAATACCGTTTTATCTATTGGATCCCAATTTACATAACTTTCTTTTCGATAAACAAGTCCTTTATCATATAATTGCAAAAATATTTTTTGTTGATGTTTATAGTATTCAGCAGAACAAGTTGAAATTTCTCTATCCCAATCAATTGAAAGACCAAGTTTTTTCAATTGATTTTTCATTGTTTCAATATTTTTCTCTGTCCAATTTTTGGGACTAAGGTTATTTTGTCTTGCAGCATTTTCTGCAGGCATACCAAAAGAGTCCCAACCCATCGGATGCAAAACATTGAAACCTAGCAAAGATTTGTAACGAGCCAATACATCTCCTATAGTGTAATTTCTAACATGTCCCATATGGATTTTTCCAGAGGGATAAGGGAACATTTCTAAACAGTAAAACTTTTGTTTTTTTGGGTTAATATCAGCTTTAAAGGATTTATTTTTTGCCCAATAGTTTTGCCAGTTTTCCTCTACTAATTTGAAATTATATCTGCTCAATTTTTATTTTTTTTTGGTTGGAATAACCTTATAATCACTTTCGCTGGCTCTCTTTTTACCGTCTTGATTTTTTATTTGAGCTGCCTTTTTCAATACTGCTAGCTTAATCTCATTTTCTAAACTTGAAGACATAAGCTCAGTATTGCAATTTTGATTATTATCACAAACTTTTTTATAGACTTTTATTTTTAATCCATCAGCTCTTATCTCATTTGATAAAAAATTTACCATAATTTTGATTGACTCTTTTGAATTTAAATCATCCTTATACCAGTCAGTTATAATGACACCGCCTCCATAATCAGCTGTTGCAAGGGGAACAAAATCTAAAATTTCCATAGTTGCTCTCCACATCTCGTTGGAAGTAGCAAAGTCGAATGAACCTGAGCCTCTATTTTTGCCTAGCTTGATACCCTTACCTTCTTTTATATTTTTTTCTCTTTTGTCTGCATCATTTACTGGATTATCTTTCACATCAGATCTTTTAAATTTTAGTGCTTGGCATGATTGCAAAAGCGATAGTAAAATAAAGATTGAGATGAATTTTACTAAAATATGCTTGTAATTTTTTGAATTCATTAAGGATATATAAGTTGGTTGTAATTTTATTTAAATAAAAACTTTGTTATATTTGAATATAGAAAATGATTTTTTAGATCCAAACGTTAAAAAAAGTGTAAAAAGTGTTGCATTAATGCAACAAAATAACAAAAAGACAGGGTTTTGAGGTTAAATTCAAATAATATTACCCAATTTCGCCTATAAATCGATCATTCATATTATTAATTAATAATAAAGGAGTAAATATGAAAAACTTAACAAAAGTAGGTCTTTCAGCTTTAGCTGGATCACTTGTTGCTGTATCAGCTAACGCTGTAGAGCTTAGTGTTTCTGGTACTGCGGAAGCAACTTACACAACAATTGGTGGATCAACATCTAACACTGGTAACCCATTCGGATCTAATAACTCTGTTAAATTTTCAGGTTCTGGTGATGTAGGTTTTGGTACTGCTACAATTGTAAGAACAATCAATGACAGTAACAATGCTGAGTGGTTATCTGCATACATGACATTAGACATGGGTGCTATGGGTACTTTATCACTTGACTCTGTTGGTGGTGACTTAGAAGGTTTAGGTCCAAACGACGATAAACTTCCTACTGCATACGAAGAAGTATGGACTGGTGTATCTTCATCAGGTATTTCTGGAGCAGCTAGTAACGATACACTTGGTTACAGCAACTCATTTGCAGGAGTTACTTTATCACTAGCAAGACAAGGTGGTGGATCAGCTAACACTAGTGATGGTGGTGCTGATGGTTCAGGAAATACTCAACAAATTTCTGACTATCACTTAACTGCTGCTGTTCCTTATGTTGAAGGTTTAACTTTGATGTATGGTAAATCTACAGTAGATTTTGCTAAAGCTGGTGAAAATGATGACGTTTACCACAATGGTCACATTTTATACAGCACAGGTCCAGTATCTCTAGGTTACAGAATGGGTACGTACGAAGATGGTACTGATAATTCAAACTCTCACGAAATGGAAGCATATTCAATTGCATTCAACGTGAACGATGAATTATCTATATCTTATGCTACACAGGATAAACTTTTCGATACACCTGCTACAACTACAGACAACGTAACTGAAACTTCTGATGCAGTTAACGCTTCTTACACAATGGGAGCTATGACTTTAAGAGGAACTTTAGGTGAGTCTGATAATGCAGGCGGTGTAAAAGAAGTAACTGATGAGCATATGGAATTAAGTATGGTATTAGCATTCTAATCATAGATTAGATTAAATTATTAAAGGCCCCAATTTATTGGGGCCTTTTTTTTATCCAAAATCATCTAACTTAGTAAAAATATCTTTCATAAAAACTTCGTAATTCTTATAAGAAGATATAGAGGAGTCATATAGTGGTTGCCTAGCTTGATTTGAACTAACAGTTTTAATTGGTCTTTTTGTTTCATAAAATTTTAGACATTTTTCCTCATAATCTAAATCACAAAAATTTAAAAGCTCTCTGACTTGACTATCAGGTTCTCTGATCATTTTTTCATAATTCACATCAAAAATTTGATCAGATAATTTGTATTTCCAATATTTAATTAATCCTATGTACTCACTATAAAACTCAAGAAGATCAGTATAATCATAAGTAAAATTCAATCGACCATCAAAATCATTTTTATAAAGAGATAAAATATTATCTTTGGGGCTTCTCCTGCAATGAATTATTTTTGATTGAGGTAACAATATTTTTATTATTCCTAACCAAATAAAATTTAAAGGAGCTTTATCCGTATAAATTAATGAATTTTGGTCAAATTTTTTAACCAGTTTAATGTAATTTTTTGATAATTCTTGTGCTTTTAATGTTGTTAAGTCACGTAATTTTGAAATATTCAGAATATTTTTATCAAAAAAATTTTTTTCAATGATATCATTTATGTAACTTAATTCTCCACAGCCATAAACTTGAGAGTGTGATGAAAGTATCTGCTCAACTAAACTAGTACCGGAGCGAGGCAATCCAACAATAAAAATAATTTTTTTTTCTAAGTTTTTTTGAGACTGATGTTCAAATTTAAAATCATTAAAAAAATCTTTTAGTACTTTAAATGTTTCAATTTCTTTTTTTAAATTAAAATTAAGAAGAGATTTTTTTTGTTTATTCGCTAGTTGTATGTATTTAAATGATTCTTTGTAATTTTTTAAATCTTCGTAGGCTTTACCTAATGAAAAATATAATTGTACCTTTTGAATATTTGTAAGTTCAATTTGTGTAATTTTTTGTAACATTTTTTTTAAGTGAGGATCATCCATCTTATATTTGGTCATCCTGCTTATTAACTTATCAGCATTTGTATTGGTTGGATTTAGCTCAAGAACTTTATTCATTTCTTTAATTGCTTTTTCATTGTCACCGATACTTTGATACACTAACCCCAAATTATAATGTGCTAATGCATTATTATTATTAATGTCAGTGGCTTTTTTAAAGGTTGAAATTGAATTTTCATAATCATTAAGCTCAAAATATAAGTTTCCTAAATTTACATGTGCTTCTACAAAATTTGGATCTAATTCAAGTGATCTTACGAAATTTTTTTTAGCATCTTCGTAATTTTTATTTAGCCTGAAAATAGTTCCTAAATTGTTGTAAGCCTCTTTATTTTTATTGTCTTGATTAATTATCTCTATGTAACCATTTGCTGCTAATTTTAAACGACCAATGGCCTGGTAACTGAGAGAAATTAAATTAATTAAAAAAATATTTTTTGGCAATTTTTTTAATAGAATTTGGCCTTCATTAATTACATAATCAAAGTTTCTATTATGATAGTGATTTATTAATTTTTGAATCTTATTTTTTATAATCTCATTTTCCATTGATTTTATATTTTTCTATATAGGAAATTGATGCAAATCCAAAACAATTAATTTTTTCAATTATTTTAACATTGTTTTTGTTAATTCCCCCTAATGCTATAGTTCTTCTTTTAGAGTGATTAGATAAAATATTGTATTTAATTGGTCCTAAGAAATAATCTCGTTTGTCGATTTTAAATAGTGGCGATATAAATAATAAGTCAACGTTCTGTTTATTTTTTTCAGATATTTCTTTTAAATTGTGTGCAGATCCAAGTATCCAAAAAGACTTTTTTTTAAATGATGTAATTACTAATTTTTTATTAAACGAAGGTATATACACTCCATCTAAATTAAGTCTTATAGCTAATCTTATATCATTTGCTAAAAAAATTTTTCTATTACTTCGTTTGCACAGCTTCCTAATTTCAATAATTTCATCTATATTTGTTTTTTTTTCATAATTTCTATAAATAATGTGAATATTTTTTTCTAAATTATTTAATAGTGATTTTTGAAATTTGTTTATAAAATAAAATGTAAATTTATGGATCATGCAATATCAAATTTATTAAGAATTAGAGAAGAAATAAACTTAAAAAACTCGAATAATACAAAAATTATTGCAGTTTCAAAAACTTTTACTGAGGATAGAATACTGCCTTTGATAGAATTTGGCCATACTGATTTTGGTGAAAATAAAGTTCAGGAAGCTGTTTCAAAATGGAGTGTAATTAAAAGCAATTATAAAGAGATAAAACTCCATATGATCGGCAAACTTCAAAGCAATAAAGTTAAAACCGCAGTTAAAATTTTTGATTACATTCATTCTGTAGATAGTTACAAGCTCGCTGAAAAAATTTCTAAAGAACAAAAAAAAATTGATAAAAATTTAAAATTATTTATTCAAATTAATGTTGGAAATGAAGATCAAAAAAATGGCATAGAGTTAAAAAATGTCAAACATTTTTTAGAAACATGTAATCGGGACCTTGAATTAGATATAATTGGAACAATGTGTATCCCGCCCAATGATAATGAAACAGAAAAATATTTTTCTAAAATGCAGGAAATCAAAAAAGAGATCAACTTGAATGAATTGAGTATGGGAATGTCAAATGATTATTTAAAAGCAATAGAATATGGTTCTACATTTGTAAGAATAGGTTCTAAAATATTTGGTAAAAGAGATTAAAAAACTTTTATTTTATTTTTCTTATCTAATAGTCTTAACATGATTAAAAAGTCTTTTTTTTTTAAAGCTATACAACCAGCTGTGGGTTTAAAATTATTTGTAAGATGTAAAAAAATACAACTTCCGCGACCAAGTTTTGGCTTACTCATATTATAATTAATAGGTATTAATAAATCGTATTTGTGATCATTTCTAAAAAGTTTTTCATGTTTCAGATTTTTGTCTATTTTAATTAATTTATTATAAAATTTCTTACTTTTAATATCATCACACCAACTCATTGATTTAGTAATTTTATTTAACTTTAATTTAGAACAAATTTTTTTGTTCCTATCTTTTCGATAGTATAAGTCACCTAAATTAAACAAACCATGGGGAGTTTTTTTATCTCCCTCAAACTTTTTTTTTGAAACACCGTTTTTCCCTATAGAGCATTTAAAATAAAATTCATCCACTTGAAGAGTGTGTTTATTTTTTAAAAAAATTATCATATTCTATCCTTTTATGAATATTCAAAATTTAATTATTTTTAATTATCCAATTATATTTGAGATATTATCTGAAGTTGAAAACAATTTAAATTTTAAAATAATAAAATTGGACCAAAAAGATCTCAATAATTTTGAGGAAAAAAATTATGAAAATTTTATCTTCCTAAGCAAAAGTAAAGTAATTGATATAAAAAACCAGTATGTTTTTGAAAAATTACCTTTAAAATTAAAAGATTTAATAGAGCAGTTGAATATAGAATTCTTAAAGCTCAACTATAAAGATCAATCAAATCATAAAATAGGAAATTATTTTTTAGACTTAAATTCAAAAAAGTTTTCAAATAAAGAAAAAAGCTTAAAACTAACGGAAAAAGAAATTGCTACAATTCTCTATCTTACAAAATTTAATAAACCCATTGGTATTAAAGAGCTTCAATCAAAAGTTTGGGACCATAAATCAATATTAGAAACACATACTGTCGAAACACATATTCATAGATTAAGGAAGAAAATAAAAGAAAGATTTGATGATCAAAATTTTATTATTAGTTCGAAGGAAGGATACTCAATTAATTGAAAAAAAAGAACATTTTTGCAAAAAATTTATTTACAAAAAAGTACAAGCCACAAGTCATTAAACCTAAAAAAGGCAAAGGAAGTTTTAAAAGAAAAAATAAAATTAAAGTCTAGCCCCGATTTTTTGAATAATTTTAGAGGACATATCAGTTCCATTTTGCAAACATTTTTCTTCAGAAAAATTATTTATATGACCATGAAGATAGCCAGCTGCAAATAAATCACCAGCTCCTGTTAGATCAATTACCTTAAGCCCTTTGTTTATGTTAATTTTAGTTACTTTGCCTTTATTTATGGAAATTGCTCCGTGTTTCCCACGGGTGACAACAAGGATTTTACCAATTTCTTTTCCAAAAGTTATTACATCATCTAAATTTCTTGTATCAATTAAAGACAATATTTCTTCTTCATTAGCAAAGATAATATCTAACTTATTTTTTACCAAATCTAAGAAATGTGGTTTGTGTCTATCCACACAAAATTTATCTGATAAAGACATTGCCACTTTCTTTGCATTCTTAATTGCTTTATCAAATGCTTTCTTAGGGTCTCCTTCATCCCACAAGTAACCTTCTAAAAAAATTATTTCACTTTGTTTGATAGACTCTAGGTTAATATCATCCTCATTTATTTTTCCAGCTATTCCTAAATATGTACACATTGTTCTTTCAGAGTCTGGGGTAATTAATATCAAACATGTTCCCGTTGGAAGTGTTTCTTTTTTTTTATTATAGATATAGTGAACGTTTTCTTTTTTTAATCCATTTTCATATTCTTCTCCAAGTTTGTCGTTACAAACTTTGCCTATAAAACCAACCTCATTACCTAATTGGGATAATCCAACAATAGAATTGGCAACTGATCCACCAGAGATTGTTTTTTCTATTTTAAGATTAGTCATTAATGTAGTAAATTCTTTTTCATCAAATATTAACTTCATATTTCCTTTGATTAAATTATTTTGATAAATAAATTCTTCGTTAACCCTACATATTACATCTACAATAGCATTACCTATTCCCAATATTTTCATTTTAAGCTTTTTTTGTCCTAACTGGTTTTTTTCTTTTAGGATAACAAGAAGTGCATATTTTACAAGTTAATCCATAGCAATCTCTCGCTTTACAAAATTCTCTTCCGTAATAAATTATTTGAAGATGAAGTTTATTCCAAGATTTTTTGGGAAATAAATTCTTTAAATCTTTTTCCGTTTGGGTAACATCTTTACCATTTGTAAGACCCCATCTTTGTGCAAGTCTATGAATGTGGGTATCTATAGCAAAAGCTGGGTGGCCAAAGCCTTGAGACATTACTACGCTAGCAGTTTTATGACCTACACCTGGAAGTTTTTCTAGTTCTTCAAATGTTTTAGGAACTTTTCCATTGTGTTCATTAATTAAAATTTTTGATAAATTGAAGATGCTTTTTGCTTTAATCCTAAAAATACCAATACTTTTAATTAATTTCTCAATTTTTTTTCTTCCTAATTTAACAAAATGTTCTGGTTTGTAATAATTTGGGTAGATATTTCGTGTGACATTATTTACATTAACATCTGTACACTGAGCTGAAAGTAAAACAGAAATCAATAAAGTAAAAACGTTTTTGCTTTTTAGTGGTACTTTTATAGTTGGGTAAGTCTTATTTAAGATTTTTAAAATTATTTTTGCTCTCTGAATTTCATTCATCAATTAAAATTCATAAGATCCCGCATTGAGTAAAGACCTGGTTTCTTTGTCATCAACCATTTAGCAGCTGATAATGCACCTTCTGAGTATAAAGCTCTATCGAAAGCCTCATGATTAAGAGTAATAATTTCTTTACCACTAGAAAATTTTACCTCATGCTCACCAATTATTTCCCCTTTTCTGACAGAATTAAAATTTATTTTATTTGCATAAGGAAATTTTTTTTTATTAAGAAATTTTTTTCCTATTAATTTATAAAAATTCTTATTTTTTCCTGTAGCAATCCCTTTGCCTAGCATTAAGGCTGTTCCAGAAGGAAAATCTTTTTTATGTCTATGATGGATTTCATGAATTTTACTTAAAAAGTTTGAACCTAAAGACTTTGACGCAAGTTCAGTTAAATAAATTAATAAATTTATACCCAGACTCATATTCCCTGCTTTTAAAATAGGAATTTTTTTGGAATAATTTTTTATCATTCTCTCTTCCTTTTGAGTAAAACCAGTAGTTCCTATTACAATTCTTTTTTTTAATTTTAAAGCAATTTTTAAGACTTGCAGGGTACATTTTGGAACAGAGAAATCTATGATTAGGTTTGTTTTTTTAAAAGCTTGCTCAGTATTTAAATTGACCTTCAATCCACTAATTCTTTTTTTTGTAATCTTGTTTTCAGTAATAGCTGTTAATTTAAAATTTTTATCAACTTTTATTGACCGAACTATTTGTCGGCCCATTCTTCCCATACATCCAGTTACACCTAAATTTATTTTTTTCATTTGAAGTTTAAAATTGAAACTATCACAACAATAACTACAATTATAGACCAAATGAAAAAATTTTTAAATAATTGTTTGTACTCCGAACTAGATTTTAAAAAACTAGGAAGTATAAGAATTAATACAGCAATTAAGAATATAGCCGGGATTAATTGTTCTAATCCCATTATTTAATTGTTCCAGAAATCTTTAGCTTTTTGAAAAAATTTTTTAATACTCGGATTAGATTTTTCATTTTCTATTTTTCTAAACCTTTCTAATAACTCTTTTTGTTCTTTATTAAGATATACAGGGACTTCTGTTTTAACTTGAACATATAGATCTCCAAAGTCACCTCTTCTCATAAATGGCATTCCTTTGCCTTTTAATCTAAATTGTTTTCCATCTTGAGTGCCATCTGGAATTTTAATTTTTGCTTTTTTTCCGTCAATTGTAGGTATTTCAATAGTTGTTCCCAGTGCAGCATCTGCTACAGAAATTGGGAATTCAAAAAATAAATTAACATCAGACCTTTTGAATAGATCATGAGATTTTATGTTAACAAATAAATATAAGTCACCAGTAGCACCTCCTCTTGTGCCAGCCTCACCTTTTCCTGAAAGTCTAATTCTTGTCCCGTCATCAACACCTTTTGGAATAGTAACTGATATTTTTTTTGAAGTTTGTTTATTTCCCTGGCCGTTGCAATCTGTACAAGGATTTGTTATTTCCTCACCACTACCGGCACATTGAGGACAAGTTTGTTGAACTGTAAAAAAGCCTTGATTAGATCTTACTCTTCCATTTCCGCCACAATAAGTACATCTTTCAGGACTGGAACCAGGTTTGGAACCATTGCCTTTACAAGTGTTACATTTTTCTGATGTTGAAAATTGTATATTTTGTTTTTTTCCTGAATAAGCTTCCTCTAATGTAATCGATAAGTCATATCTTAAGTCAGAGCCTCTATTGTTCGAATTTCTACTTCTAGAACTTCTTCTTCCTCCCCCAAAGTCTCCAAAAAAATCTTCAAAAATATCGGAGAAATCTGCACCACTAAAACCTCCAAAACCCCCTTGCCCACTCCCACCATTCTCAAAAGCGGCATGACCAAAACTATCATAATTTTCTTTTTTTGATTTATCAGAAAGAACACCATAGGCCTCACTGGCTTCTTTAAATTTATCCTCAGCACTTTTATTTCCAGGATTTTTATCAGGATGATATTTTACAGCTAATTTTCTGTAAGCTGATTTTAATTCTTCAGGGGTTGCGCTTTTGGTTACACCCAGGACATCATAATAATCTCTTTTAGCCATGTATACCTGGACAAATAGATGTCAGTTAAGCGCTTTTTTCTTTATTTTCGTCTTTTACTTCTTCAAAATCCGCATCAACAACATTATCGTCTTTTTTTTCC